>Ga0265593_1000029_pt1 | contig 132442 bp, 130 predicted proteins | sample saktaG_8_FD_190136 | JGI IMG/M metagenome (GOLD analysis project Ga0265593, IMG submission 190136) | Saline water microbial communities from Sakinaw Lake, British Columbia, Canada - sak_2011_5_24_36m | ecosystem: Environmental > Aquatic > Non-marine Saline and Alkaline > Saline ... | reverse complement strand
AAGCAAGCAAGCAAGCAAGCAAGCAAGCAAGCAAGCAAGCAAGCAAGCAAGCAAGCAAGCAAGCAAGCAAGCAAGCAAGCAAGCAAGCAAGCAAGCAAGCAAGCAAGCAAAAAATTATGTTGCCGTTTTAAGCTGTGTCAAACTTTTTTTGTCGATAACCTGCGACGGCGTAAGCACGAGCGGGTTTTTGCTTTTAACAAATTTTCCACCAGAACAAACAAAAGGATAAAGAAATATTGAAATTCACAAATGTTATAAAAATTCTTGCCGTGGTGATTTGCTACGCTTTAATGGCTCACTTCACGCATTTATACGGCACCGAAAATGGCGTTGTCGGTGTGATTCGTCCCATGACGGGTTTTGGATTGGCGACGGTATTACTGGGCGGAAGACATTATTTATCAGCGGTATTTTTGGGTTCATTTTTAATCAACCTATTGACGTTAAATAATCCTGTTGCCGCTTTCGCCATTGCAACGGGCAGCATGTTAGAAGTCAGTGTCATCAGCAGCGTGCTAAAACGTGACAGTAGTTTTAATTTTGCATTCACTAAATTCCACGATTTTATTTTTCTCCTAAAAATGACCTTTAGCGGTTGTATTATTGCGTCTGCCATAGGCACGACTACGCTTTATACAATCGGTTTTTTAGTGTCAGAAGAAATTACAAAAAATTTACTACATTGGTGGATGGGCGATGTGTTGGGTATTTTGTTAATCACGCCTTTTGTTTTGGTCGTGAACGCTTACAAAGTGAATCCCAATCATCCGCAGCACAATCCCGTTAAAAAAATCGCGTTAATTTTACTGGCGGCGTTTATCGGTCAAGTAGTCTTTCTTGGCGGGTTTCATGAAATTTTAGGCTCCGTGGCGAAGGTTTATTGGTTGTTTCCGTTACTGATTTTGGGTAGACCACACTTAGGGGTGCGCGGCGTAACCTTCATTTTATTACTCATTGGAACCCAAGCCTTAATCGGTGTCGTTCAACACGTTGGTTTTTTTGCGGATGATTTAGAACAAACGCCATTGCTCGGTTATTGGTGTTACATGATTTCGTTGTCGATAGTTGCCATGTCAGCGGTTACGCATTTAGACGAACAAAATCACAAACTTTTAACCATTCAAGAGCAATTGAATTACAGTGTGTACGAATTGCACTATTACAAATTTGCTTTAGATCAACACTCGATTATCGGTATAACCGATATTCAAGGCGTTATTACTTATGTCAATCCCAAGTTTTGTGAAATAAGCGGTTATCAAAAAGACGAATTATTAGGCAAAAATCATCGAATCATCAATTCAGGCGTACATTCTAAAGAATTTTTTGAAGCGTTATACCAGTGCATAATGGATGGAGAAACTTGGCGGGGCGACATTTGTAATCGGGCTAAAGATGGTCATCTTTATTGGGTTGCAACGACGGTAGTGCCGTTTCTAAACCAAGACAGAAAACCAACGCAATACATTAGCATTCGCACCGATATTACCGAGCGAAAAAAGAATGAGGAAATGATTCATCAATTGGCGTTTTACGATGCTTTAACGCAATTGGCGAATCGGCGTTTGCTGATTGACCGATTAGAACGCGCCATCATTACTAGCGAACGCACCAAAGAATATGGCGCGTTGATGTTTTTAGATTTGGATAAATTTAAATCACTTAATGATACATTCGGACACCACGCGGGGGATGCGTTATTGATTGAGGTCGCGCAACGCTTAAATCATTGTGTGCGAAAAATGGACACGGTGGCGCGTTTCGGTGGTGATGAATTTGTGGTGTTATTGAATGAATTAGGTACGGATGGCGTTGAAGCGAAAAAAACGGCGTGGGCGATTGCTGAAAAAATTCGCCGGACTTTAGAACAGCCTTATCAATTAAACGTGGTTGGCGAAATAATTGAACATCAATGCACCTCTAGTATTGGAGTGGTGGATTTCATCGGCGCGACAAAAAGTCAGGATGACCTATTAAAACAAGCCGATGATGCCATGTATCAAGCGAAAAAAAGCGGGCGTAATGCTATCCATTTTTTCGAGATTTGAACGTTTGCAACGCAAATTGTAAATCCTGCCACGCTTTCCGTTTTTGAATCAACGAGCGCAACAAATACGCGGGATGATAAATGGCAATCAGCGGGACATTTTCAATGTAATGCACTTCACCGCGTAACTTCCCAATTCCTTCATTTGTATCTAACAACGTTTGCGCGGCAATTCGTCCGACCGCGATAATCATTTTCGGCTGAATTAAGGCGATTTGTCGGCGTAAATAATCACAGCATCGTTTGATTTCATCGACGTGCGGATCGCGATTGTGTGGCGGACGACATTTTAAAATGTTGGTGATGAAAACTTCTTCGCGCGTCAATCGCATGGCGTGCAAAAGCCCTGTTAATAATTGTCCCGCTTCGCCAATAAACGGTTTGCCTTGTTGGTCTTCGTGTTCGCCTGGTGCTTCGCCAATGAAAAGCCAATCTGCATTGACATTGCCTTCGCCAAAAACGGTTTGGGTGCGAGTGGTACATAATGTACATTGTTTACATTGAATTACGTCTGCGCGACACTTTTCCCACGAATCCGGAATGACTGCGACAGTCGAAATAACGGGCGCGAGTTCCATTTGGGGTGGAATCATGTCAGAGGCAAATCGTGCCGGAATGACTTCGTCAGTTAAAATAACGGGCGCGGGTTCCATTTGGGGCGGAATCATGTCAGGGGCAAACCGTGATTGCCAAACGGTTACGCCCATTGAATTCAGGTATTTCAAGCGGATATTTTCAGAAAGTGCCATTATAAATATAAATATAAATCTGTCAGAATGCTGGCATTATAACGCCAAATCAACACTAGAAATTAAAACAGCGAAGTTTATGAAACGCAAAGATATTGTACCTACCGATAAAGAACGCTTTATGCGTGAACACGATTTCATTGTGTCCAAAACAGATTTAACGGGTCGAATTATTTATGGAAATGAAATTTTCATCGAGTTTTCCGGCTACGAAGAACACGAATTACTCGGTAGTCAACACAATATCATTCGCCACCCCGATATGCCGCGCGTCGTATTCAAATTGCTGTGGGATTATTTAGCCGAAGACAAAGAAATTTTTGCTTACATTAAAAATATGTCCAAAGATGGCAGTTTTTATTGGGTGTTCACACACGTCGTGCCGATTGTCGATAAAAATAAACAAAAGATTGGCTACACTTCCGTGCGACGAATGCCGAATCCAAAAGCAATTCCGATTGTGACTGATCTTTATAAATCCATGTTAGAAGCTGAAAAAAATTCAACAACAAAAGATGCAATGGCAGCTTCTGGCGCAGTTTTAAATAAAGCATTACAAGACAAAGGCGTTAGTTATAAGGAGCTTATCAATGTTCTCCAATCTCTTTAAAATAAACGAAAACGTGGCATTGACGCTGGTGGCGTTGATGTGGTGTGCGTCGCTGGGTTACAGCTGGATGCTCGATAATCATCAACCACTTATTCCCATTTTTCTAACGTTAGGCTCAATCCTTGCCGTTTGGCTGTGGTATCAATCACGCCAGCACGATAAAGAGTTACTCACAAAACTGGTTGCTGCCTCTGAATTGTGGCGCAAAGGCGAAGTACACGCGCGGATTACGCAAATTAACGGTAAAAAAACGGAATTGCAAAAATTAGCATGGGCGTTAAATGATTTGATGGATCAAGTGGAAACCTCGCAAGTCGATATGTATTACTCGATAGCGTACATCACTTATGGTGATTTTAGTCGGCGCAGTTATCCCGAAGGTTTACACGGTAGTTTTGCTCACGCGCTAAAAAGATTGAATTCACTGACCCATGTTTTATCCACCACCACCGCTGCTATCAACGAGTTAATGGCTGCGTTGAATGCGGGTAATTTTAATAAAAAAGTGAATTTAGATGTTAAGGGCGAATACGCCCGTGTAGTTGATAGTGCGACTCAAACCATGCAGATGATGCAAACCATGTTGAATAACGTTGGCGAAGTCATGAGCAATGTGGCGAAAGGCGATATTAGTAAACGGGTTCATGCTGAAGGGCAGGGCGATTTTGCTGTGTTGAAAAACAATGTAAATTTGTCGCTCGATGCGCTGGAAGGCAGCTTGAATGATATTGCACGGATTTCACACGCCTTATCAGAAGGTGATTTAACGCAAAGCATTGAAAAACATTATCCCGGTACATTTGGCAACGTGCTTTCAGGTATGAATAGCACGGTGAATAATATCAAAGTATTGGTCAGTGAAATTAAGGATTCCAGCGAAATTATCACTCACGCGGCTAAAGAAATTGCAGCAGGAAATAATGATTTGTCACGTCGGACAGAAGAACAAGCCGATAGCTTGGAAAAAACGGCTGCAAATATGGAAGAATTTACTTACGCCGTGCAGCAAAATAGTCAAAATGCGAATCATGCCAATGAATTGGCACGAATGTCGTCAAACATTGCACGAAATGGTGTGACGGCAGTGGGTCAAGTAGTCCTGACAATGAACAGTATTAACGAATCGTCGAAAAAAATTGTCGATATTATTTCAGTGATTGACGGTATTGCATTTCAAACCAATATTTTAGCGTTAAATGCAGCGGTCGAAGCGGCACGAGCAGGCGATCAAGGGCGCGGTTTTGCAGTGGTTGCAACAGAAGTACGAAGTTTGGCACAACGTGCTGCATCGGCAGCAGGTGAAATTAAAAATCTAATTGGTGATTCGGTCGATAAAGTTCAAGAAGGCGGTTATTTAGCTGAAAAAGCGGGCAAAACAATGGAGGAAATTTTAAGTTCAATACAAGGTGTAACGAATACAATTTCAGAAATTACCTCGGCTTCCAATGAACAATCGATCAGTATTGTGCAGGTAAATCAATCGCTCTCACACATGGACGACGTAACACAACAAAACGCGGTGTTAGTCGAGCAAGCGTCTGCGGCGGCAAAGTCTCTCGAAGAGCAAACTTATAATTTGTCAGCAACAGTTGGCAATTTTAAAATATATCCTTAAATAAAATGGAAAATCCGAAATGATAAAAATACTAATAGTGGAAGATGACGAAATGGTTCGGGATATGTTGTTGCGTCATTTACAGCGTAGAAATTACACTGTCATTGTCGCTAGAAATGGTGAAGAATCTATATCTGTCGCCTCCTTGGAACGTCCAGATTTAATTTTGATGGATTTAAATATGCCTGTAATGGATGGTTTGGAAGCCACACGTTTGATTAAAAGAAATCCTATTACCGCGCACATTCCAGTGATTATGTTATCCGGACACACCATGCCATCACACGTTGCCGAAGCAAAATTATTTGAAGGCAGTTGTGATGATTATGAAACGAAGCCGGTGGATGTTGAACGATTGATTGGAAAAATCCAGGCGATTTTGCAACCATAAACGCCGTCAACATCATTTCAAAAAACGTTTTTTCAGCTCACCATTAAAAATGCCGCCATATCACATCGCGGCATTTGCCTTATTTTCTTATTTTTAATAGAGTATATCACGCAGTTCAGCACACATACTCCCGCTGTTTTATCCTTAACATGTTGAAAAATAAATAATTATATTTGTGGCACGACTTTCGCTAAAGTCTGTATGCAACACAATTTTTTATCGTGTTGGAGAAGTTTTTAAAATTCACCGAAATTATTTTTTATTAAGCAAAACATTTTATGAAAAAAAACAATAAAAGCGTTTTTGGTCGTGTAGCGTCCATCGTAGCAGTGGGTTTAATGGCAGTTTCTGTTGGTCACGCCGCCACTATTCCTGGAAAGGGAAAAGGTATGATGCCGACGTTCACGACTGTGCTGACTACAGCTGTTTTTACAGCAAAAAGTCAAAGTTGGAGCAATCCAGCGTTTGGTGATATGGGCTGGACGCACCATTCAGGCTGGGGATTTGTGACGGCTAACCAAGGTCAAACTGTTACCATCACGACAACTTCAGAAGTAAAAGGCATTCACCCAGGCTCAACCGTTTGGTATCGCGGCGCGACAGATTTAGCAGGAGGCGTTAAACCTATTACAGCCGTTAAAGCCATTCCAGCTACTAACACTACTCCAGCGGTTGCAGCGGTTCTTGGCGTATCAGGTTCTGCGCCTTATGATTATGTATTGGATCATTTTTATATTCAAAATGGCAACATGTCTAAAATTGGCGCGATGACAGAAGATGAACCTGCTGTGAGTATTGGCAACCTTGTCATGAAATATGTGATTCATGGTTACGATGCTGACAGTAACACGGTGAATGATGTCGATTTAAAACCGAAAAAAGACGGTGTTCCAGGCAAATTAACCCTTAGTTTTAAAGCTGCTAAAACGGGAACTTATATGTTTGTGGTCGGTGGTTTTAATCCTGATGCAAACATCACTGACAATGCTGCCCTAAACAACATTAAAGTTAGTGTAAAGGTTAAATAATTTCTCTCATTTCAAAAACAATCCGCCGCTGGTCGATGGCTGTGGCGGATTTTTTTGTATAAATATCATTATAAAATTAACCGCTTATTCTCGAATAACTCACATTACTGAGTAAATTATGCACAAAAACTACCGTTTTTCGATGCTTGCCAAACCGTGGCATCTTTTTACTTTATGTTCTCTCACGTTAACATTTGCCGGAAACGTGGCAGCGCACGGTAATACGCCGCCGTCTTTGAAAGGCGTTGCTCTGCCGATTACACCTGGATTACTGGATGGCGATGCGCCGATTGTGATTGATAAAACTGCGGCGATTCAATTGGGTAAAGCGTTGTTTTGGGATTCTGCTGTGGGCAGTGACGGCATGGCGTGCGGGTCGTGTCATTTTCACGCGGGAGCCGATGGACGCTTTCAAAATCAATTATCAACTGGCATTTCACATAAAAAACCAACTGGTGCAACCTTTCAAAAAACAGCGTCAGGCGAAAATGGCGGCGTGAATTACACCCTTCAAACCAGCGATTTTCCATTTTTTCAGTTAGTCGATCCGACTGATAAAAATTCAGCGGTATTATTTAACACCGATGATGTGGTGTCGTCGGCGGGCGTATTTTTACGCCGTTTTAATAGCGCAACGCAAACGGGTAGCAGCGCGGATAATTGCACCTCGGTAAAAGACAAAATTTTTCATGCTGGAACTTTAAATACGCGCCAAGTTCAAAATCGCCAAGCTCCTAGCGTGATTAACTCAGGGTTTAATTTCCGTAATTTTTGGGATGGTCGCGCCAATAACATTTTTAATGGCGTATCGGCTTTTGGTGTTCGCGATACGAAAGCGAAAATTTGGGTGGCGAAAGAAGACGGGACGGTGGTCAGTGAAATTCTGCGTTTAGAAAATGCGGCTCTGGCTTCACAAGCCGTTGCGCCAGCTCTCAACGATGCCGAAATGTCTTGCACGCAACGCACTTTTCCAGAATTGGGGCGCAAATTGTTAGCGCGTCAGCCATTAACGCCACAAGAAATTAACGCTGACGACAGCGTATTGGCAACGCTGAGAAATACATCGGGCAAAGGTTTGAATGTTTCTTATGACGACTTAATTAAAAAAGCCTTTGCTCCGCGTTATTGGGATGGAAAAGGTAATTTTGGTAAACCTAAAAACGTAAAAGCCTTGCCTTATAATCTTACGGAAGCCAATTTTTCATTGTTTTTTGGGTTGGCGTTGCAGCTTTATCAACAAACGCTGGTGTCTGATGAATCGCCGTTTGACACGCCACGCATTCCCGATACTTATCCACGCATTCCTGAAGGATTGGATGAGCATCAACAAAAAGGTTTGACAGTATTTCTTGAAGCACATTGCGCGATTTGTCATCGTGGCGCAACGTTATCGGCCGCCGCACATCCTGATCTTTTTATCGCGAAAGGGGCGCGTGCGTCGTTAAGTTTAGTCAATCGTAAAACGTTGAACGGTTCATTTAACGGTAAAGGGGTCGCGCAAGCGATTATGGATGAAGGCTATTTCAATACCAGCGTCACGCCAGAAGAGAATGATTTAGGCGTGGGCGGCGAAGATCCTTTTGGTAATCCGCTGTCTTTTAGTGAGCAATATCTTCAGCAACTTTTGACCGGCAAACCGATGATTGATCGGATTGCGGTGAATACTTGCGATATGGATAATCCCTTTTTGGTCGATTATAAATACAACGAGCTAATCGATGATCCTTACATTACGGGCGATTGCGGCGATACGGCGATATATTCAAAAATTCCCAAGGTGTCAGTATTAAAAGCCGAGCTGAATACAATCAATGGCGGTCGAGCATTAGCCGCAGTGAAAGGCGCGTTTAAAGTGCCGTCTTTGCGGAATGTAGAATTAACCGCACCGTATATGCACAACGGTAGTTTGCTGACATTAGAACAAGTGGTGGACTTTTATTTCCGTGGTGGTAACTTCAAAAACAACGCCCATTTTGCTACCGTCGTATTTGAGCAGCCGATTACACCTGAACAAAAAGCGGATTTAGTGGCTTTCTTAAAATCACTTACTGATGAGCGTGTGCGCTGGGAACGTGCGCCGTTTGATCATCCGCAATTGTTAATTCCGAACGGTCATGGCACGAACGCAAGTGTGAAAAATACCACACAAGCCGAAGATTTATTCTTGAACGTTCCTGCGATAGGAAAAAATGGTCGAGATGCCAAGTTGGGCGCGATAAAAGCGTTTGAAACATATTTAGAGCCGTAAATGTAGTTTTTGTGCGGCGATTAAAACTATAAAATAGAAGTCGGATTAGGTGGAAACTAATCCGACTTTTGTTTTTTAAAATGGGAGAATCGAAATGGGCATTGTCATTTTTATCGTGATTATTTTATTTGTCGTGGGCGGTTTGTTGATTTTGCTACGTTCCGCCAACAGCCACAAAGTGCCGCCAAATGTGAAATCACAACCGTATGCTGACGACGAAGACGATTAAACTTTTAATGTAAACGTCACTGGGCCATCATTCAGCAACGCGACTTTCATATCGGCACCAAATTCACCAAACTGCACGTTGTCGTAAATTTGCGCGGCGTGCTTTTGTAAATAATCAAACATTTCGCGTCCAAATTCAGGTGGCGCGGCGGAAGCAAAACTGGGGCGATTGCCTTTATCGGTATTCGCTGCCAACGTGAATTGCGGCACCAGCAACAATCCGCCGTGAACATCGCGCAAACTCAAATTCATTTTATCGTCGCTATCGGCAAAAATTCGGTAGTTTAAAATGCGTTCCAGCAAGCGTTCAGCCATCGTTATCGTGTCCATTTTTTCGACCGCGACCAACGCTAAAATCCCTTGTTCAATCTTGCCAATAACGTTGCCATTCACGGTCACGCTGGCGTGAGTCACACGTTGAATAATCGTAATCATAAAAATAAACTCGGTAAAAAAAATTCACTGACTAACATCGGTTGCCCGCCAATACTGTATTGCGTGCAGCGTCCCCATAATCGTTCGGCGGACGTGAATTCATGTGTCCACAAATTCGGTTCAATTCGCACAATGCCTAACGGTTTTCGTTCCAAACTCGGCGCGGAAAATAAAATTTCGCCCAACGGTCGCGTGCCTAAACGTGCCAAATTTCCTTGCGCGATATTCAAGGTTTTTTCTGGAATCACGGTTCGCGCCAAAATTAACGGCGTTTGATTCGACAATAAAATCACTTCACGCACCAAACAAACACGGTGTTCGGGCTGTTTTAAAATCCGTTTTTCGTTTAAAAAAGGCGGTTGCTGTTGTTCAAATAAAACCCGAACGCTGATATTTTCCCACTGATTTCGTAGGCGTTGCGTGAGCGATTTCGATTCATACAACCACGATTGCAAAGCAGGCGGCAACGTTTTCCGAATGGTGGAATGAGTAGGAATCCAGCGGGGTTCGTACTGAAATAAACGACTGTGAGTCATGGGCAAAACAAGGCGGTGAATGGACGCGCGGATAGTAGCAAAGAAAACCGTTATCCGCTACGAACGGTTAAAATGTTATGATTGCACCACGCTAATTGATAGCCGATTACCCCTCCTTTTTATTTAAAACGAAACCCAAAAATTCATGGCAAAAAGAATCCGCAGTCGCAAAAAAACCTTTTCAGAAATCCCAACACTCGCCACCATCGAATCGTTAGCCCACGACGGACGCGGTGTGACGCACGTTGACGGCAAAGTTGTGTTCATTGACGAAGCCTTGCCGACGGAACAAGTCGAATTTATTTACACCGACAGCCGCAAAGATTACGCAGAAGGCAAAGTCGTTAATTTACTCACTCGCGCTGACGTTCGCGTCGATGCACCGTGTCCGCATTATGGCGTGTGCGGCGGATGCAGTTTTCAACACGTTGAAGTGACCGCGCAAATTCAAATCAAACAAGAATTGTTGTCCGAACAATTCAAACGCATCGGCAAAGTTGAAACGCCCGAATTATGGTCGCCGCTGGTCGGTGAACATTGGGGTTATCGTCGTAAAGCGCGAATGGGCGTGAAATATGTGGAGAAAAAGGGTCGCGTGTTGGTCGGTTTTCGGGAACGCCGCAATCCATTTTTAGCTGAAATCAACGGTTGCCCTGTGATGCACCCGATTGTTGGCACACGTTTACTCGAATTGGGCGAAATGATTGAAAGTTTGACGATTCGGGACAAAATCCCGCAAATCGAAGTGGCGATTGGTGACGAAAAATGTGTGTTAGCGTTCCGCGTTCTGGAACCGCCCACGTTAGAAGATAAAGAAAAAATGCGGGCGTTCGCGCATAAAAACGACATCAGCGTGTGTTTGCAATCAAAAGGCCCCGATACGATTGTACCGCTCGACGGTGAACCCGAAGTGATGTTGACGTATGCGTTGCCCGATCACGACATTGAATTTAAATTTCGTCCCGCGATGTTTACGCAGGTGAATTACGGAATCAATCGCCAAATGATTAACCGCGTGTTGGATATTTTGCAATTGACCAAAGATGACAACGTGTTGGATTTATTCTGCGGTTTGGGGAATTTCACTTTGCCGATGGCGAAATATGCAGGTCGTGTGGTCGGTGTGGAAGGCGATCAACCGCTCGTTAATCATGCGAAAGAAAATGCGCGTCACAACAACATCGAAAATGTTGAATTTTACGCGGCGGATTTAACCAAAGATATTAGCGGCATGACGTGGGCGAATCAACGTTATAACAAAATTATGCTTGATCCATCGCGGGCTGGCGCGTCTGAAATTTTGCATCATTTGAAACGCTGGCAGCCTGAACAAATCGTTTATGTGTCGTGTAATCCATCGACATTGGCGCGTGACGCGGGGATTTTGGTCAACGAATTGGGTTATAAACTCGTTAAAGCGGGCGTGATGGATATGTTCCCGCACACGGGTCACGTTGAATCGATGGCGTTATTTGTCAAAGGCTAGAAACCATGCACAATTCTGATATTACGATTATTGGCGGCGGGGTAATGGGTTTGATGACCGCTCGCGAATTTCTCAACGCTGGCGCAACTGTCACCGTGTTGGAAAAAAATGAATGCGGACAAGAATCGTCGTGGGCGGGCGGTGGCATTTTGTCGCCGCTTTATCCTTGGCGACAAGCGCAATCGATTACAGATTTAGTGTTGCCGAGCATTCAATGTTATTCGGAACTCGCCGCGCAATTGCACGCCGACACAGGAATAAATCCCGAATGGACGCAAAGCGGTTTGTTGATTACGCAAAATCCGGATGATGAATTGGCGCAGCGTTGGTGTGAAAATTCGCATCTAAAAATGGAAACTGCTAACAGCGCACACGTTCAAAATTTAAACGCGCAACCTAACAAACCGATTTTTTTGTCAGAAATTGCTCAAATTCGCAATCCGCGTTTTCTGCAAGCCTTGAAAAAAGACGTTTTAAATAAAGGCGTTCATTTGATTGAACATTGCGAAATTACCAATTTCACGCTGAAACACGCGCATATGCATGATATTCATACGAATCACGGCAGATTGGCGGTGAATGAAATTGTCATGGCGGCGGGCGCGTGGACACGTTCGATTTTTCAAGAGCATTTGATTGGCATCCTCGACGCACCCGAAATTTATCCCGCAAAAGGGCAAATGTTGTTATTCGACGCGCCCCCGAACACGTTGCAGCATATTATTTTAGACGGCGACCGTTATTTGATTCCGCGTCGCGACGGGAAAATTTTAGTCGGCAGCACGGTTGAACACGACGCTTTTCATAAAACGATTACCGTCGAAGCGCACGACCAACTTTCGCACTTTGCGACGACGTTATTGCCCTCATTGAAAACCGCGCAGCTCATTAAACATTGGGCGGGCGTGCGTCCTGCGACGAAAGATGGCGTGCCGTATATTGGGCGACATCCTGACATTCACAATTTGAGTTTGAACGTGGGGCATTTTCGCAACGGGCTAACGATGGCTCCGACTTCGGCGCAATTATTGGTGGATTTAATTTTGAATCGTCCACCCGTTGTGAATCCCGAATCTTATCAATTTTTTAAACATTTACCGTCAGTACAAACCAAGGTTTGCACTCCAATAACATAAATTTTCAGTACAAACCAAGGTTTGCACTCCAATAACACAAATTTTCGGAGTACAAACCTTGGTTTGTATATCTATCAACTTCACTCAAAAAATCACTATGAATCCTTATTCGTTACTTCGTCCGTTATTATTTTCGGTTGACCCTGAAACCGCGCACGACTTGAGTTTGAAAGCCTTAACGGCGACCCAAAATGTGGCGGGTTTGTTGTATCCAAAAGTTCCCGAAAAACCTATCACCGTGATGGGTTTGACGTTTAAAAATCCTGTTGGATTGGCGGCGGGTTTAGATAAAGACGGCGATTGTTTAGATGGTTTTGCGGCGTTGGGATTTGGTTTTTTAGAAATCGGAACCGTGACACCGCGTCCCCAGCCTGGAAATCCTAAACCGCGTTTATTTCGTTTGCCCGAACACGAAGCGATTATTAACCGCATGGGTTTTAATAATAAAGGCATCGATTATTTGTTGGCTCAAGTGGAATGCAGTTCGTACGCGGGCGTGTTGGGTATTAACATCGGTAAAAATGCCGACACGCCGATTGAAAACGCGCTCGATGATTATTTGATTGGGCTGCGAAAAGCCTATTCGGTGGCGAGTTATGTGACACTGAACATTTCGTCTCCGAACACGAAAAATTTGCGCCAATTGCAACAAGGCGACGAATTGAAAAAGCTGATTTCTACGATGAAAGAAGAACAGTTGAAATTGCAGATTCAACACGGACGTTATGTGCCGTTGGTGTTGAAAATTGCGCCCGATTTAACGCCAGACGAAGTGCGAAACATTGCGGATTTGTTGATGGAATTTTCGATTGATGGCGTGATTGCGACGAATACCACGATTTCGCGCGACAAAATTTCTTCGCATCGATTAGCACACGAAACGGGTGGTTTGAGCGGTGCGCCCGTGAAAGAAATGGCGACGGAAATCGTGCGTTTATTGGCGACAGAATTGAACGGTAAATTACCAATTATTGCGGTCGGTGGCATTATGAGCGCGAGCGATGCACAAGAGAAATTAGCAGCTGGCGCGAGTTTGGTTCAAGTTTACACGGGTTTGATTTACCGTGGCGCGAGGTTAATTAGCGAAATTGTGAATGCGTTGCCAGTGCCACAAAAATAAAGGATTTTCATGTCAACCGCCATTCAAACCTATCTTCAAGATGTTGCCGCCCATTTGAAAGCGGGTAATGCCACCGAACACACGCACCGCCCCGCGTTGCAAAATTTGTTAAATGCGTTGTTACCTAATTATCATATTACCAACGAACCGCGCCGAATTGCGTGCGGTGCGCCTGATTTTGAAATCGCCAAAGGCGTTGAACCGATTGGGCATATTGAAGCCAAAGACATCGGCGTGAGTTTGGATAAAACCCAAAAGTCTGAACAATTAGCGCGTTATCTTGCTTCGTTAAACAATCTGCTTTTAACCGATTATTTAGAATTTCGTTGGTTTGTGAATGGCGATTATAAAGCCGATATGACCGTGAAACTCGCCGACGTTTTGAAAAATGGCGAGCTGAAAATCTATCCCGAAGCGTTTGAACGTTTTGAAATGTTGTTAAAAACGCTGGTCGAAACACAAATTATCACGCTCAAAAGCCCTGAAGAACTCGCTAAAAAAATGGCGCACATTGCTCGTTTGATGAACGACGTTTTGCTCAAAGCGTATGAACAAGAAGGCGAAGATGGCAAATTACACAACCAATTAACGAGTTTTCGTGAAGTCTTAATCGACACGCTGTCAGTCGTGGAATTTGCCGATATGGTCGCACAAACGATTTGTTACGGTTTGTTTGCCGCAAAATGCAGCGATAAAGCACATCCCCCTGCTTCGCTATCGCTCGCTTCCCCCTTCAAAGGGGGCGAAACAAGTAAAGGCAATGCTGTTTGCTTTCCCCCCTTTGAAGGGGGGCAGGGGGGATGTGCTTTCACACGTTTAACCGCCGTTTCATTTGTCCCAAAAACCAATCCCTTTTTACGGCAATTCTTCAACCAATTAGCAGGCATCGATTTAGATGCGCGGCTGGTTTGGATGGTTGAACATTTGGTCGCCGTTTTGAATCGTGCCGACATGAGCGCGATTCTCGCTGACTTTGGCAAACGCACACGCCAAGAAGACCCCGTTGTCCATTTTTACGAAACGTTTTTGGCAAATTACGACGCAAAATTACGCGAAGTTCGCGGCGTTTATTACACGCCAGAACCTGTGGTTTCTTACATTGTGCGTTCAGTCGATTTAGTTTTAAAAAATCAATTCGGTTTGCGTGACGGTTTAGCGGACAGTTCAAAACTCGACGATTCCACAATTCATAAAGTTCAAATTCTTGACCCCGCAACGGGAACGGGTACGTTTTTACACGCCGTCATTGCGAAAATTTATGAACGTTTCGCCAAAAATAAAGGCTTATGGTCGGATTACGTTTCACAGCATTTATTGCCGCGTGTGCATGGGTTTGAGTTGCTCATGGCGGCGTACACCGTCGCGCATATTAAATTGAGTTTGCAGCTCAAAAATTACGGCTACGATTTCAAAAGTGATGAACGGTTGCGCGTGTTTTTAACCAATACGCTGGATGAAGCGCACGGCAAACAAACGACGATGCTTGCTGAATGGTTATCTACCGAATCAAACGAAGCCAGCAAAGTTAAACGTGATTCGCCTGTGATGGTAATTTTAGGCAATCCGCCTTATTCAGGACATTCGGCAAATTCGGGCGCGTGGATTAACGATTTGTTACGCAGTGCGGGCGATGCCGCGAATTATTTTGAAGTTGACGGGCAATCGCTCAATGAACGCAATCCGAAATGGCTCAATGACGATTATGTGAAATTTATCCGTTTTGCACATTGGCGCATTATGCAAACGGGTTACGGCGTGTTGGCGTTTGTCACGAATCACGGTTATTTGGATAATCCAACGTTTCGCGGAATGCGCCAGTCGTTGCTGAATGATTTTGACGAAATTTACATTTTAGATTTACACGGCAATTCTAAAAAGAAAGAAACCGCGCTCGATGGTTCGGCGGATAAAAACGTGTTCGATATTCAACAAGGCGTAGCGATTGGGATTTTTGTTAAACATCGAGCGAACACAAAAGGTAGGTGCGACTAAAGTCGCACGGTCGATATTAAAAGTGCGACTAAAGTCGCACCTACGAAAATCTATCATGCCCATTTATTCGGTGAACGCAAAAGCAAATATCAATGGCTTGCTGAACACGATATTAAAAACACCGACTGGACAACCTTAAAACCACAAGCCCCGTTTTATTTATTCGCGCCACAAAATACGGATTTATTGCCCGAATATAATCGCGGCTGGAAAATTACGGAAATGATGCCCGTTAATTCGGTTGGGATTGTGACGGGACAAGACAAAGAAACGATTGCCTTCGATTATGAAACGGCAAAAAAATTAGCTGAAAAACATGATTTATCAGCCGAAACGATTAAGCCGATTCTTTACCGACCGTTTGATAAAAATTACATTGTTTATGACAAGGAAGTTATTGCACGCCGTAGACATGAAGTTATGCAACACATATTGCACAACAACAATTTAGGATTCGTGACAAATCGACAGATTAAAATTACTTCAATTCAACATTTTTTTGTTTCGGAATACGTTGTTGACCTTCATATTTTTGAAACAGCCAATGCGTGTGCAAATTTATTTCCACTCTACATTTATCCAACCGAAAAAAGTGGCTTATTCGACCTTGAACACGAAACCCGCAAAGCGAATTTTTCACCTGCGTTTATTTTGGATTTAGAAAGCCGTTTGAAACTCAAATTTATTGTTGAAGGCAACGGCGATTTTGAAACCACGATTAGCGCGTTAGATGTTTTCAATTATCTGTACGCGGTGTTTCATAGCCCGACCTATCGCACGCGCTACGCTGAATTTTTGAAAATAGATTTTCCGCGTTTGCCGTTGACGAATGATAAAGCGTTGTTTCAAAAGTTGGCGAGTTTGGGCGCGGAGTTAGTCGCTATTCATTTGATGAACGCGGATATTGAAAACGACAGTTGTTTTGATATTGAAGGCGACAATGTTGTTGAGAAAATCGAGTTTAAAGACAACAAGGTTTTCATCAACAAAACGCAATTTTTTGACAACGTTTCGCCTGACGTTTGGAATTTTCACATTGGCGGTTATCAAGTTTGTAACAAATGGCTAAAAGACAGAAGAGGCAGAGTTTTGAATTATGACGATTGCAAAAATTATTTGTATATTTTGGCGGCGTTAGAAAAGACGCAGAATTTGATGGTGAAAATTGATGAAGCGTTGCCCGATTTTACGGTAATGGAATGAACGAATTGTTAATCGTTGCCGTAAAATAGTCTTATTTGCAAAAAAGCATATTATAGAAACGGTCAGTGCATAACTTCTATATTTAATTATTTTTTGCGTTTTAAACGTGGCTAAAACCATAAACTTCGGTAAAATTCGATGTTTGAATCCTTTCTTATCCTGTGGTTGTTTTTAAATGAGAATACTAATTTTAGGCGCGGGTGTTACCGGTGCGTCTGTTGCAGAAGCCTTAGCCAGTGAAGAAAATGATATTGTGGTGGTCGATTTTAGAGACGATTTACTCGAAGCATTAAAAGAGCGGTTTGATATTGCCACCGTCACGGGAAACGCCGCACATCCGAGCGTTTTAGAGCAAGCGGGTATCAGCACGATGGACATGGTTATTGCGGTGACGAATCGTGACGAAACCAATATGTTGGCGTGTTTAATTATTAACGCGCTTTACAGCAAACCGAAAACCATCGCTCGTGTTAGGGCTATCGATTACCTCAAACACCCCAGTTTATTCAGTCCAACAGGCATTCCCGTTGATATTGTGATTAGCCCCGAACAAATTGTGATGAATTCTATTCGTAATTTGATTGAATTCCCTGGTGTGTTGCAAGTGACCGAATTTGCCAACGGTTTGGTGCGCTTATTTTCGGTCAAAGTGGTGGCAGATGGCGATTTGACAGGCAAAAAAATCAAAACGCTGAAAGAACGTTTAGTCAGCGGCAAAACGCGCGTGGTCGCCATTTTTCGTCATGGCAAGCCATTATGCGTGAACGGTGAAGCGACTATTGAAACCGATGACGAAGTTTTTTTTGTCGCGCCACGCAAAGAAGTTCGGCGGGTTTTGGAGGAGTTGGGGAAATTAGAAGCCCCGATTAAACGGATTATTATTGCGGGCGGCGGTCACGTCGGAAAGCGTTTGGCATTGGCGTTGGAAGACAATCACCAAGTGAAAATCATCGAAAAAGATTCTCGTCGAGCGAAAAAAATTGCCAATGATTTGGATAAAACTATCGTGTTGCTGGGCGATTGTGCCGAAGAAAAATTATTGTTGGATGAATCGATTGAAGACACGGATTTATTTTGTGCGATTACCAATAACGATGGCGTAAACATTATTTCTGCCTCGTTGGCGAAAAGTTTGGGCGCACGCAAAACAATTTGTTTACTTAATCATAATTCTTACATCAAATTATTAAGCGGCACGAATATCGATGTAGCCATTTTGCCCAATCAAGAAACATTGGGTAGCATTTTGAAACACGTTCGCAAAGGGGATGTCGCGCAAGTGAGTTCGCTTTGCGGTGGCACAGCGGAAGCGATTGAAGCCGTCGCGCATCATAATGGACGCGACGATTCGGTGGTCGGGAAACGGGTTGATTCGATTAAATTTCCCGATGGCATTGTCATTGGCGCACTGATTCGCGATGGTGAAGTGATTGCGATTCATCACGACACCGTTTTCAAAGAAGATGATCACGTCATTATGTTTGCGATGAATAAAAAGCTGATTCATTACATCGAAAAATCCTTTCAACCGATTCAAAATTAAGGCGGCGGAATGAGTTCTATTTTTACGCTGGTACATATTCTCGGCTTAGTTTTCATGGGTTTTAGTAGTCTGATGACGAGTTGTTTGTTAACTTCTTATTTCAACGACGACGGCGCAACACAGGCTTTTTCAGATGCGACAATCATTACGTTTGCGGTGGGCGCATTGATGTTTTTACCCACGTTCAAAGTACATAAAAAATTGTCACGTCAAGCAGGTTTTATGTTGGTCGCCATGACGTGGTCATTAAGTCCGATGATTTGCACGTTGCCGCTGTTGTTTTTCATGCCAAATTTGAGTTTTATTGATGCGTATTTTGAAACGATGTCAGGCTTAACGACCACTGGCGCAACGATTTTAAGCGGTTTGGATTCGTTGCCGATGTCGATTAACTTGTGGCGAACCGAATTAAATTGGATTGCGGGAATGGGGATTATTATTTTCGCGATTGCGATTTTACCGATGTTGGGCATTGGTGGCATGCAATTGTACAAAGCCGAAGCACCTGGTTCGGTGAAAGAATCCGATTTGCCGCCGCGCATTGCTCAAACGGCGAAAGCCTTATGGATTGTGTACGCTGGCATTACGTTGGCGTGTATTATTTCGTTGAAATTGGTCGGAATGACTTGGTTTGATGCGATTTGTCATGCGTTTTCTGCGATGAGTTTGGGTGGAATGTCAACGCACGATAACAGTGTTGGTTTTTTTGATTCGGTGCAAATTGAAGTCGTTTTAACCATTTTTCAATTGATTGCCGCGATTAACTTTGCCACGCATTTTGTCGCTTTACGAAAACAATCGTTAAAGCCCTATTGCGACGACATGGAAGCACGGGGTTTTCTTGTTTTGGTGTTGAGTAGTTGCGTTTTAGCGGCGGGGGTTTTGCAATATCAAGGAACGTATCCTGATTTTTGGACGGCGTTGCGCCATGCGTCGTTTAATCTTGTCACGATTGCCACCGATTCGGGTTTTGCCACACAAGATTTTAATCAATGGCCGATTTTTGTTCCCATTTGGATGTTGTTTTTAAGTTGTTTATCGGCTTCGTCGGGTTCAACGGGTGGCGGAATTCGGATGATTCGGACGATTATTTTGATTAAACAAGCGCGGCTGGAAATGTTTAAATTCATTCATCCGTTTGCGATTCGTCCAATGAAAATTGGCGATACGGTGATTAGTAACAACATTATCACTTCGGTGATGGGATTTATTTTCCTGTATTTTATTTGTATCGTGATTTTAATTTTTGCGTTGTTGTTATCGGGGCTGGATTTTCTGACGGCGTTTTCAGCGATTATTGCGTGTTTCAATAACGCGGGGCCTGGTTTAAATTTAGTCGGACCCGCGTCAAATTATTCCGTTTTGAGCGATGTACAAACAGCGGTTTGTACCTTTGCGATGCTACTTGGACGAGTACAAATTTTCTCAATTGTTATTCTGTTTGTGCCTGAATTTTGGCGCAAATAATATACAAACCAAGGTTTGTACTCCAAAAATAAATCGGAGTACAAACCTTGGTTTGTGCTTTTTTAATTTTATTAGATAAACAAAAATTTATGACCGAACAAGATTGTTTACGACGTTTTTTATTTGAACAACACGGAATTCGTGGCGTGTGGGTAAAACTCACCGACAGTTGGCAAGCCGCGAAACAACATCAACAACAGCCAGAAATCGCATTGAATCAATTGGGACAAGCTCTCGCGTGCGTGTCGATGTTATCGACAACAGTGAAATTTGACGGCGCGTTGATTATGCAAGCGCAAAGCGATGGCGCGATTAAAACGTTAGTCGCGCAAGCCACTAATGCCCGAAAAATTCGTGGTGTGGTGAAATGTCACGCGCCGATTATCGGAGATTCGTTGACCGATTTGTTTGGCGAAGGTCGGTTAGTTTTGACGATTGAAGCGGGGAATGGCAAGCCGTATCAAGGCATTGTGCCGTTACAAGGTGAAAATTTCGCCGAAGCGTTGCAAATGTATTTTGAGCAATCCGAACAATTGAAAACCCGTTTGTGGTTATTTGCGGATGAACATCATGCGACTGGATTGTTGTTGCAAGAGTTGCCGAGCGCAGAAAATCAGCCGAATGATTGGGAAACGATTGAGATTTTAGCCAGCACCGTCACCGCAAAAGAAATGTTTGAATTAGATTGTCACGATTTGTTGTATCGCTTATTTAATGAAGAAGATGTGCGCCTGTTTGACGCTGAAAGTGTGGCGTTTGAGTGTTCGTGTTCACGCTCTAAAATCGAAACAACCTTACGCGCAATGGGCGAAGAAGAATTGCACGCAATTTTGAGTGAACAGGAAGTTATTGCGGTGACGTGCGAATTTTGCAGTGAAACGTATCAATTTTACGATGCCGACGTGGAAGCATTGTTGGCGCAAGATTAGAAGAATTTTCAACGTAATTTGTCTGTGAAAAAAAACGGTGTATTATTCGCATTCACCTAAAAATAAAATCTTATTACGGAGAATAACATGGGTATGGTTGTTGAAATATCAGTTTTCATGTTGATTGCTGCGTCAATAGCGTTCGCGCCGTTGGCTTATTTTATTTATATTTATACGAAAAAAGGCGAAAGTCCTTTTGATCACTTCGAACAAAATGAAGAGCATCCGCATTCCATCATTGATGAATTGGCGGAAAAAGCGATTCACACCGTTCAAGACAAATTGATTACACATTAAAATCCAAATCACGGCGCGGCAAACTCATTATTTGTCGCGCCGTTTTCATCCTGGTTTTTAGCGACATAATCAATTGATGACACCAGTCAAAATCAAATCAGCAATCGAGTAAATTTCCTCGCCATCAGAAAATTGTAAATTTTCAACGTTCGTTAAAATGTCCTCACCGTCTAAAATCGATTCGTCGTTGCCTTGATAACTGACCACAAATTCCGTGACATCCGAATTGGGCGTAATTTGATAATCGTCTTTTGCGCCACTGAAAATTGCGACATCGTCGCCGTCACCGCCCTCGATAACATCATTGCCGGCACCACCTTCCAGCGTATCGTTACCGCCGCCACCGTTAATCGTATCGTTGCCCGCTTGACCGTCAAACACATTGGCGGTTTTTCCCCCGTCGATTTCTTGCAACAAATTATTCAATTCGTTGCCCGTGCCGTTAATCGCTTTCGCACCCGATAAAATCAGTATTTCCACGTTGGGACTGGTGTTTAAGTCAAAATCGACGCTAGCAATAATTTGATCTTCGCCGCCGTTTTTAGCTTCGATAATTTTGTCTTCAGTGTTGTTCATGTAATAAGTATCATCATCCGCGCCGCCAATTAACGTATCCATGCCAAGTCCGCCATCCAACGTATCTGCGCCGCCGTCGCCGGCTAATTGGTCATTTCCCGCCATGCCTTTTAATAAGTTGTCGCCGACGTTGCCAGTGATTTGGTTATTCAATTCGTTGCCCGTGCCGTTGTTATTGATGATTCCCGCGAGAATTAAGTTTTCGATATTTTTGCCTAATGTGTACGACAAAACGGTTTCAACAGAATCGTTGCCGCCCAACTTTACATTAGCATCGGTTTCGGTGACGGTGTCTTTTAAATTATCGACAACGTAATAATCGTTGCCTGTGCCGCCGTCTAATTTGTCTGCCCCCACGCCGCCGTCAAGCGAATCATTGCCCGCGCCGCCGTCCAATTGGTCATCGCCCGCGTTGCCCAATAACGTGTCTGCGCCTGCCATTCCCAATAGTGAATCATTTTTTTCTGCGCCGATGAGTTTGTTTTTGTTGGCATCGCCCGTTTTCGTTAATCCGTTAATGACGATACTGGCTTTAATCGCCATGGTTTCGCTACTGGTTTGAAATTCGGCGTTGTCTAAATCGTCGGTATAACTGACGGTGACGCTGATTTTCTTGCCAATATCGGTTTTAGTCAGCGTGTACGTTTCTTTTGTGGCGTTTTTAATTGCTACGCCATTGCTCAACCATTGATAACTCAACGCGCCCAGCCCGTCTGCGTCGTCCAGCGTATTGAGCAATGATAATTTTGTGCCGACTTTTAACGTGCCTTGAATCACCACGCCGCCAGTGGGTTTGTGATTGATAATTCCGGTGTCGTGAACGGTGAGGAAAGTCATTTGTTCACGGTCATCGGCGAGCGTCAAGGTGAAATTTTCGTCGCCTTCGGTGATTTTATCGTTAGCAAAGGCGATGCTTAAACTGGCGTTACCGTTGGCATCGAGAACAAAACTGGGCGTGGGCAAACCACCGACAATATCGCTGTCCGCAATCGAGCCACCTAAATCAAATTCAACGTTACTGCCTTTCGATAAATTCGTGGTTTCGAGTTTGAAGGTGACGGTCGCGCCTTCGTCGAGTTCAGTTTTATTTGCGGTTAGGTGGTAAATCGGCACGTCGAGCGCGACTACATAGGTCGGGTCGCTGGTGATGCTTTCAGCATTTTTCAGCCCATCGATATAATTCGCTGTGACGCTGATGGCTTTGCCTAAATCCGATTTAGTCGGCGTGTAATTCGACTGCGTTGCACCAAAAATCGCTACGCCATTTTTCAGCCATTGATACGCTATTTTGCCTAAACCGTCTGCATCGTTCAGCGTATTTTGAACGGTTAAATTCTGCCCGATTTTTGCATCGCCGATAATTTTGAGTTCGCCTGTTGGGTAATTATTGACGGGCTTCATGCTGGTGTCGTTCACATTCACCATCACAGTTTTACTGGCATCGTTAATCAACGTAGCGATTAAATTTTCTTTGCCTTCGGTCAATTTGTCATTTGAAAACGATACGGCGATGGTACCAGTGCTATTTTTGTCAATCCACAAACTGCGTGGCAACAGCATTTGGTTATCCACGTCTGCGCTGGAAATACTACCGCTAAACGTCAATGGAAAATCGATGTTGCTTTCGGTTGGCACGTTGGTTGTGGTGATTTTGAAATACACGCTTTCGCCTTCATTCACATCCACTCTATCGACGCTCAATGCGTATGTTGGTTTTGCTGGCTGCACAAAAATCGGCGAGCTGCTGACTTTTTCACTCGTGCCTAAATTATCGGTGTAGCTAATTTGTACGCTGATATTTTTGTTCGCATCGTCGTTGATGAGCGTGTAATTCGGTTGCGTTTTGCCATAAATCATCACGCCATTGCTGAACCATTGAAAACTGGGTTGACCTGAAAAACCGTCCAAGTCCTGCACGTTATTTTGCGCGGTTAATGTTTGCCCAACTTTCGCATTGCCGTTGATGCTGACATTACCCGTGGGTGGATTATTAGCAGGTTTCACGCTGGTATCGTTCACATTGACACTGACAGTTTGATTCGGCGTATTTTGCAGGGTGGCGGTTAAGTTTTCCATGCCTTCGATGAGTTTATCGTTCACAAAAGACACCGCTAATTTCGCCGTACCGTCCGTGCCAACAAAAAACGACGGTAAATTTAATCCTGCCGTGGTATCCGCATTGCTGATGCTGCCACCAAAATTAAATTTAACTTCCGTTCCGGCGGGAACGTTGGTGGTTTGTAAACTCAAATTCACCGTATCGCCTTCATTCACGTTGAATTTATCGACAAACAAATTATACGTTGGCGTGGCAGCTTGCACAAAAATCGGCGAGCTACTGACTTTTTCAGTCGTGCCTAAATTATCAATGTAACTCACTTGCACGCTGATATTTTTGTTCGCGTCGTCGTCGTTGATGAGCGTGTAATTCGGTTGCGTTTTGCCGTTAATGATTACGCCGTTGCTGAACCATTGAAAATTAAACGCACCCACGCCGTCCAAATCTTGGACATTATTTTGCACATATAACGTTTGCCCCACTTTCGCGTCACCGTTAATGCCGACATTGCCCGTCGGTGGGTTGTTGACCGGCTTCATGCTGGTGTCGTTGACGTTAATCGTCACCGATTTTGACGAATCATTCGACAACGTGAACGTTAAATTTTCGGCACCTTCGGTGAGTTTGTCATTCAAAAAACTGAGTGGAATCGTTGCTTTGCCATCCGCGCCAACAAAAAACGAATTCGGAATATAACCGCTGTTCAAATCTGCCGCCGTCACGTTGCCACTGACATTAACAAAAACCGCCGTATTCGCGGGAACATTGGACGTTTGCAAAGTGACAGTCGCCGTGTCGCCTTCATTCACGTTGAATTTATCAACGCTCAACGCATACGTTGGCGTGGCGGCTTGTACAAAAATCGGTGAACTGCTGACTTTTTCAACTGTGCCTAAATTATCGGTGTAGCTAATTTGCACGCTGATATTTTTGTTCGCGTCATCGTTGATGAGCGTGTAATTCGGTTGCGTTTGACCGTAAATCACTGCGCCGTTGCTGAGCCATTGAAAATTCAAGGCACCCAAACCGTCTAAATCGGCAAGTGAATTTGAAGCGTTCAACGTTTGCCCGACTTTTGCGTCGCCATTGATGACAAGATTGCCCGTTGGCGGATTATTAGCAGGTTTAATACTGGTATCGTTCACATTGACACTGACAGTTTGATTCGGCGCGTTTTGCAAGGTGGCGGTTAAGTTTTCCATGCCTTCGGTGAGTTTATCGTTCACAAAAGACATCGCTAATTTCGCCGTGCCATCTGTACCGACAAAAAACGACGGCAAATTTAAACCTGCTGTCGTGTCCGCGTTGCTGATGCTGCCACCAAAGTTAAATTTAACTTCCGTTCCAGCGGGAATGTTGGTGGTTTGTAAACTCAAATTCACCGTGTCGCCTTCATTCACGTTGAATTTATCGACGTTCAATGTGTATGTCGGCGTGGCAGCTTGCACAAAAATCGGAGAGCTACTGACTTTTTCCGCCGTGCCTAAATTATCCGTGTAGCTAATTTGCACGCTGATATTTTTGTTCGCATCGTCGTTGATGAGCGTGTAATTCGGTTGCGTTTTGCCGTTGATTATTACGCCATTGCTGAACCATTGAAAACTGGGTTGACCTGAAAAACCGTCCGCATCTTGGACGTTATTTTGCACATATAACGTTTGCCCCACTTTCGCGTCACCGTTAATGCTGACATTGCCCGTGGGTGGGTTGTTGACCGGCTTCATGCTGGTGTCGTTGACGTTAATCGTCACCGATTTTGACGAATCATTCGACAACGTGAACGTTAAATTTTCGGCACCTTCGGTGAGTTTGTCATTCAAAAAACTGAGTGGAATCGTTGCCTTGCCATCCGCGCCAACAAAAAACGAAGTCGGAATATAACCGCTGTTCAAATCCGCAGCCGTCACGTTGCCACTGACATTAACAAAAACCGCCGTATTCGCGGGAACATTCGACGTTTGCAAAGTGACAGTCGCTGTGTCGCCTTCGTTCACGCTGTTTTTATCGACAAATAAATTGTACGTTGGTGACGGTGCGGCTTGCACAATGACGTTACCGCTGGTCATGGTTTCGGGGTTGCCAAGCATATCGGTATAACTCGCTTTCACGGTAATGCTTTTGCCGGTGTCGGTTGTGGAAACCGTGTAGTTATAGCCGTTCGCGACCGGCGAATTATCGACAAACCATTGATAATTGACCGCGCCATTGATGCCGTCTGCATCGTAAAGCGTGCTGTTTACCGACAACATTACGCCCGCTTTGGCAAAACCGTCGATGATAATGTTGCCAGTTGGCGCGTGATTGTTAGAAGCGATATTTAAATTCAACGCGCCTTGCGCCGCGCCACTCTTGTTATCCGTGACAAAATAATCAAATGTGACTGTGCCGCTAAAATTTGTATCGGGTGTGAAATTCCAACGTCCACCGCCTAATTCTGAAATTTCGCCACTGTCTGAATACAAGCCAATCACGTTGAGTAAATCACCATCAGGATCCGAGAATCCCTGAATTAACGTCGCCTCATAAAGCGTGTAAATAGTATTTTGTGTGCCGTTCGTTAAAAAACCAGTTGCACTGCCTGTTGGAATTTGATTTGCCATGATATTTATCCGTTTTAAATTTGAAACACTGTGTGTAGTGCTAATGTTTTTACGTTCAATTCTTTGATATTCAATAGCTTAATGTCATTGGTGAATAGTTCCGCATGAAGATGAAATGCCGTCGCAACGATGAGCGCGTCAGGTAATTTCAATCGATAATCGCGCCGAAATCGAATTGCTGATTTTTTGACTTCTTCATCCACATTGACAATCGTAACATCGTCTAAAAATTCCCGAATCGCTTTTTCATCTTCGGATTTCAACAAAGGATAAGACAATAATTCAATTTCTGTGATGATTGAAATGTAAAAATTCGCTTGCGGTAACGGTTCAACTAATCGTCCCGCCAAAAAATAAAGCACCGCGTTGGTATCTAAAACCACTTTCATGTCCATTCGTCTCGCATTGCATTTTGAAATTCCAACGCATCTTGTGTTAACTGAATTTTTCCCGCGTGACGGTTGAGGTTAGGTGTTATTTGTTCGGATGCAATGACCGAATCGTCACTTAACAAAATCACTTTCACCTTTTTACCCTGCTGCCAATTCTGATAAAACGCAGGTAACGGAATAAAACCGTTTTGCAAATGTGTTTCAAACTCTATTGCTTGCATGATAACTCCTGCTTTATTTAGTAATCGACGTAATGATTCGGCTCATGTTATTTGCCAAATTGCTGTCGTCGCTGTCCGTTGTGACCAACGCGCCCATACTGATCGCGCCACGCTTTTGAAAACTCACCGTTATTGCCCGTTGAACAGTCGCGCCCGCCGTCAGACTTCCCACGTTGCAAACCGTTAGCGTTCCATTAAACACACAATCCGACGGCAACGAAATGTAATTTGTCCAACGCGGCGGCATCATGAATTTCAACGCGACATTATTTGCTGTTCCCGTGCCGTTGTTGGTGGCTGCAGCGGTGTAAGTGAGATTGTCGTTGATTTTGACGCGGCTGGATGATTGCGAAAGGGTTGAAGATAAGTCAATAGAGTTGGCTGTTGGGGTATTTAAACTGGTTATTGGAGTATTTAAATTTGAAATTACTGTCATTCCAAGCCCCATATCTATGTGTTCATTGGATATACCATTTGGTTCTTTCCATGTATTACCCATGTATTGAACTTTACTGTAAAAATTTCCTTCGTATTGATTAGTTGTTGTTCCTTTCCAGTAAATAGACTTACCGTCGTATTGTGGTCTACTAAAAATTAGGGCATATATTTCTGTCGAATCTAACAATATGTTTTGAGTTGAGAAATTGATTTTTACCCAGCTGTCTGATGTAGGTAAATCATTAGCGTCAATTTGCACCTGACCAAGCAAATTGTCTGAGCTATCATTTGGAATTCCATTAGATGTTTTATAAACACCTACAAATAATGGAGAATTTCCACCCATTCCACCTCCATAAAACATTATTTCAGTTAATAACCCATTGCTAGATACTGTAAAAGTTTGTGCTGCCATAGCATCGGAACTAACGCTAGTAAATACATTTTGATTAGCATCTTGGGATGGATCATACATTACCTGTGCTTGTGCTAATTTTGCCGCGATAGAAAAAAGTAACAGCGGGAGGAGTTTTGTTTTCATAGTTGTTTTTCAGTATGTTTTGTGTTTTTAGAAAAAAGAAAGGTTGTTGTAGTGTAGTCTAAACCTTGTTGCGTTGTTGTTCTACTACGGAAAACCCTAATTCAATTTTGCAATTTCGTTGGCATTCTTCATGAAATTGAACCAACACACCAACCACCTGTTTATCTTTTTCAAGCAAATTCAGGTGGTCGGCTAATACACTCCAATATGTGTTTATGGCACGGGAATCCGTTCAATCAACACTTTAATCACATCGTCGGTCGTCATGCCTTCCGCTTCGGCTTCGTAAGATAAAATCAACCGATGCCGCAACACATCAAACGCCATATCTTGAATATCATCTGGCGTAACGTAATCGCGTTGAGAAAGCCACGCCTTCGCCCTCGCGCAACGATCTAACGCAATACTCGCACGCGGACTTGCGCCGTATTGCAACCAACTCGCCAAATCGTCGCCGTACGCTTTCGGTTTGCGCGTCGCCAAAATCAGTTGCAACAAATAATCCTCCAGCGGTTCCGCTAAATACAAATCTAACACCGCATTTCGCGCTTCAAATAACGTCGCTTGCGAAATCGGCGTAAACACTTTTTTCAACGTTTTTTCGGTTTGACGCGCTTCGGTTCGCACCAATCGCAAAATCGCTTTTTCGTGTTCCGCGTTCGGGTAATCCACTTTGACCTGCAATAAAAACCGATCTAATTGCGCTTCGGGCAACGGATAAGTGCCTTCTTGTTCAATTGGGTTTTGCGTCGCCATCACCATAAACAACGCCGATAACGGATACGTCGCCTGCCCTACCGTAATTTGCCGTTCCGCCATTGCTTCCAATAATGCGGCTTGCACTTTCGCGGGTGAACGATTGATTTCGTCCGCCAAAATCAAATTATGAAACAAGGGGCCTTTTTGAAATTCAAAAGTGCCTTGTTGCGGACGATAAATTTCCGTGCCGGTCAAATCAGCGGGCAATAAATCGGGTGTAAATTGTACGCGGTGGAAATCCGCTTCAATGCCGCGACTTAATACGTTAATCGCCCGCGTTTTCGCCAGCCCTGGTGCGCCTTCCACTAAAATATGCCCATCAGCCAACAAGCCAATTAACATACGTTCGACCAACACATCTTGCCCAATAATTTCTTCGGAAATGTGATTTTTTAAAGTTATTAAAGCGTTTTGAATCTCTGACATAAAAACTTAAACCATCGCGTGTTTGCGTTTGTAAAAAATAGACGACATTATCGATAAACCAATAAATATCGCACCCACTAAACCGGTGATGACTTCAGGAATTTCGTGTTTCATACTGACCAACATGATGCCCGCCAACGCGCCAATCGCATAATGTGCGCCGTGTTCTAAAAACACATATTCATCGAGCGTACCTTGACGCACCAAATACACCGTCAAACTCCGCACAAACATCGCGCCAATCGTTAACCCCAACATGATAATCACCACGTCTTGGGTAATCGCGAACGCGCCAATCACACCGTCGAATGAAAATGAAGCGTCCAAAATTTCCAAATAAATAAAACTCATCATGCTGCCACGTTTAATGGCATCCGACACTTCTTCGCCTTCTTCTTCGTTTTCAAATAATGCCGACATACTGTCCACGATGACGAATAACACTACGCCCGAAACACCCGCTACTAAAGCCGTTAAACGATCTTCTGGGTTCACGAAATTTTGCATTACAAGCAAGATAGAAAGCGATAAAATAATTTCGATGGATTCTAATGAGCCGAAACTGGCGAATTTCCGTTCTAAATAACCGAGCCAATGAATTTCGCGGTCATTGTCGAATAAAAATCCAAAAAAAACCATTAACAAAAACATCCCGCCAAATGCTGCAATTTGAACGTGTGCGCCCGTCAAATGATGCGCGTAAGTCTCTGAATCGTTCAACGCCATTTGTGCAACGGCAATAAAATCAATGCCTGTCGCGAAAACTACAATCGCAATCGGAAATAATAAACGCATTCCAAATACCGCGACCAAAATCCCCCAGGTCAAAAAATACTGTTGCCATTTATCATCCATACGTTTCAAAATCGACGCATTAACCACAGCGTTATCAAACGACAAACTGACTTCTAATACGCCTAAAATCAGCGCAATCATCACGCTGGTTGTGGCGGCTGTCATGCCTCCTTTTGAAAAGCCCCAGTAAAATGCGACACTCAAACACACAATGGCGACAATAAAAGACAATTGAAAATGCTTCATAAAAATTCCTAAAATTTAGTTTTGAATCGCGTCACTATAAGTCGATTTTGCTTTAAATCAATAGTGAAACCGATTAAAAATGTTAAAATTAAACTTTAAAATTCCTGAAGAATGGAAACAACAGCGTTAATTTTTATCACCCTATTTTGAGAGTCAAATGAATCAATATAACTACCGCGAAGAGTTTTACCATCTTGCCGACGCGCTTATTTACGCCGGAAATGTCATTGATCACAAAGGCTGGTGTCCTGCAACGAGCGGCAATTTTTCGGCTCGATTATCCGACGGCACGATTGCCATTACCGTTTCGGGTAAACACAAAGGGCAGTTGCAACACGGCGATATTATGCTTGTCGACGCGCAAGGCAACGCACTCGATGGCAAAGTTCCGTCCGCAGAAACAATGTTACACATTCAACTTTATCAACGATTTTCCGACGTGAATATCGTGTTACATCCGCATTCGTTGAACAGCGTTTTGATTTCGATGAAGAATAAGAAAAAAATCACGTTGAAAAATTACGAACTGTTAAAAGCGTTTAGTGGCGTAACCTCGCACAAACAACGGATTGTGATTCCCACGTTTGCGAACGATCAAAACATTCCCCGATTAGCGGAACACGTTGAATTTTACATGGACAGTCATGAAGAAATTTATGCGTATTTAATCGCTGGTCACGGTTTGTATACTTGGGGCAGTTCGGTGGATGAAACGTTGCGTTATTTGGAAGCGTTGGATTTCTTATTTTCGTGTGAATTGCACATTAAACGAGGGTAAAAACGTGAGCGCATTAACAATTTATGATGGAAATTCGCCCGAAAACGGCGAACGATTTACTGAATTTTCCGACATCGAAGCGAAATTAAACACGATTGGCGTACAGTTTGAACGCTGGACAGCCGCGCAAGTGTTGACGGCTAACGCCACTAATGACGAGGTTTTGACTGTTTATGGTGATTCGATTGACCGTTTAAAAAATCAGTACGGTTTTCAATCAGCGGACGTGATTAAACTCGATGCAACGCATCCAGATAAAGCGGCAATCCGTCAAAGATTTCTCGCGGAACACACGCACAGCGAATTTGAAGTGCGTTTTTTTGTTGAAGGACGCGGACTGTTTTATTTGCACGTTGGCGCACAGGTTTTTGGCGTGTTGTGCGAACAAGGCGATTTAATCAGCGTGCCAGCCAATGTCACACATTGGTTTGATATGGGCGAAAACCCGCATTTAGCGTGCATTCGATTATTCACCAATGCCGAAGGTTGGGTCGCCGATTTCACCGACAACGACATCGCCAAATTATTTCCCACGCTCGATAAATTACAACGGGAATTGGCAGCATGATTAAGGCGATTATTACCGATATTGAAGGTACAACTTCCTCTTTATCTTTTGTGAAAGAGTGTCTTTTTCCCTACGCTCGCGCGAATATGGGTTCGTTTTTGCAAGCGAACGTGAATAACGAAACGGTGAAAAAATTACTCGCTGACGTGAATGCCGAAGTCGGCGCGGTATTGGATTTGAATCAAGCGACCGAGCAGTTAATTCAATGGATTGATGAAGACAAAAAAATCACGCCGTTGAAAGCGTTACAAGGTTTGATTTGGGAAGTCGGTTATCATCGCGGCGAATTAACGGGGCATTTGTACGAAGACGCGATTCGCAATTTACAGACGTGGAAAGCGCAAGGTTTTGATTTGTACGTTTATTCATCGGGGTCGGTTTACGCGCAAAAATTGTTGTTCTCACACACCGAAGTGGGCGATTTAACGCCGTTATTTTCGGGTTATTTCGACACGCATATTGGCAATAAACAAGAATCAAGTTCGTATGAAAACATCGTCGCGCACATTGGTTTGCCAGCGGAACAATTATTATTTTTGTCGGATATTGAAGGCGAATTAAATGCCGCGCAAGATGCTGGATTGCAAACGATTTGGCTGACGCGCGACGAAACCCCCGAATCCAGCGCAACACATTGGCAAGTTTCTGATTTTGATGCGATTGAAGTGGAGTGTTTAAATTCATGAGCAAACCGTTATCGTTGCAAGAACAATTACTTAAATCGGGTTTGGTGAGTAACGCAAAAGCGAAAAGTATCAAAACCGAAAAAAACAAACAAGTTCAACAGCAACGTCATCACAAAGTTGAAATTGTGGACGAAGCGAAACAACTCGCGCAGCTCGCGCAAACTGAAAAAATTGAACGCGATAAAGCGTTGAATCAACAGCATCAAGCGCAAACCGTGCAAAAAGAAGTGTTAGCGCAAATCAAACAAATGATTGAGCAAAATCGCGTGTCGATTGATAGCAAAAATGCGGAAATTGCCTATCATTTCACCGACGTGCCCAAAGTCAAAACGCTTTATGTGACGGAAAATTTGCGTGATCAATTGGCAAAAGGAAAATTAGCGATTGTGAAAGCCGAATCGGGTTACGCGCTGGTGAATAGTGACATCGCGCAAAAGATTAAAGAACGCGATGCTACAAAAATTTTGGCGTGGAATGAACCGAAATCCGAATCTTCGGTTGAAGATGATCCGTATGCCGCGTTTGAAATCCCTGATGATTTGATGTGGTGATTAACGTGTTATGACGGATTACACGGAATATATTAAAATTTTCGTTGGAATCGTGGCAATTCTTAACCCGCTTGGCGCGATTCCAATTATCGTTTCACTCACCGCTGGTGCGAGTGAGTTGGAACTTAAAAAAATTCAAAAAACGATAACTATTAGTGTTTTGACTGTTTTATTAGTCAGCCTTTTTATAGGAAAATATCTGCTTATTTTTTTTGGTATTTCGATTGATTCGTTCAAAGTCGGTGGCGGAATTTTGATATTATTGATGTCAATCGCGATGTTGAATGCAAAAGTGGACGATACCAAACACACCAAGGAAGAAGCAGAAGAAAGCCAATCCAAACAGTCCGTGGCAGTTGTTCCCATTTCCATTCCGTTATTGGCGGGACCTGGCGCAATTAGTACCGTCATCCTTTACAGTCAGAAAAAGTCTAGTGTTGAACATTATTTGCTGATGAGTTTGGATATGCTCGCCGTAGTCGTTATTTTATGGATTGTTCTCAAAAGTATTCCGTGGATTTCACGACACATTAGCCAAACAGGTATCAATATCTTTACGCGCATCATGGGGTTAATTCTCGCTGCGTTGGCGGTCGAATTTATCGCCAACGGTATAAAGGGATTATTTCCGATATTAGTGGTTTAATGTTTCATCGTTCAGAAGCTCAGGCTTGCTGATATTTCATTTATTTCATTTACAAACAAACTCACATCAAACATGAATAAAAAAATTACTCGCGCTCTCGTCAGCGTTTCAGATAAAACGGGCATTGTTGAATTTTGTCGCACGCTCAATCAGCTCGGTATCGAAATTTTATCAACGGGCGGCACGTTCAAAACGTTGACCGAAAATAATATCACCGCGATGGAAGTTTCCGATTACACGGGCTTCCCCGAAATGATGGACGGGCGCGTTAAAACGTTGCATCCCAAAATTCACGGCGGCATTTTAGGGCGACGCGGCGTTGACGATGCCATTATGGCGGCGAATGATATTCGCGCGATTGATTTAGTCGTGGTGAATTTGTACCCGTTTGAACAAACGATTGCGAAACACGATTGCGATTTCGACACCGCCATTGAAAACATCGATATTGGCGGTCCAACAATGATTCGTGCAGCGGCAAAAAATCATGCCGACGTGGCTGTGGTGGTCAATCCAAACGATTACGCCGAAATTTTAAAAGAATTGACCGAAGCGGAAGGTAAATTATCGAGCGCAACTCGTTTTCGTTTGGCGTTAAAAAGCTTTGAACACACCGCCAGTTATGACGCGGCGATTGCCATCTATTTGAGTGGCTTAAATGTTACGCCTTTTCCAGAAACGTTAAACCTGCAATTCTATCAACAACAAACGTTGCGTTACGGTGAAAATCCTCATCAAACAGCGGCGTTTTATGTTGAAAAACAGCCTGCAATTGGCACCATCGCCAGCGCAAAACAAGTGCAAGGAAAAGAACTTTCTTACAACAATATCGCTGACGCGGATGCGGCGTTGGAATGCGTCAAATCGTTCACGGAAAAACCAACGTGCGTCATTGTCAAACACGCGAATCCGTGCGGTGTGGCTCAAGCAGACGATATTTTAACGGCTTACAATTTGGCGCACGCAACTGATCCAACTTCGGCATTTGGTGGAATTATTGCCTTTAATCGGGAATTGGACGAACACACGGCGGCTAAAATTGTGGCGCGACAATTTGTCGAAGTGATTATTGCGCCAAGCGTCAGCGAAGTGGCGAAACACATTTTGGCGACAAAACAAAATGTGCGTGTTTTGGCGACGGGCGATTGGTCGAATGGCACTTCATCGCATGGCGCGTTGGATTACAAACGTGTTGGCGGTGGGTTATTGGTGCAAGACAAAGACGTTGGAATCGTGTTGCCCGCTGATATGAAAGTTGTCACGCAACGCGCTCCGACAAAGCAAGAATGGGCAGATTTATTATTTGCGTGGAAAGTCGCCAAATTCGTGAAATCAAACGCGATTGTTTATTGTAAAAATGGGCAGTTAATCGGCGTTGGCGCGGGTCAAATGAGCCGAATTTATTCTGCGAAAATTGCGGGCATTAAAGCCAATGATGCAGGTTTTGAAGTCGGCGGTTCCGTGATGGCTTCAGATGCGTTTTTTCCATTCCGTGACGGTATCGATGCCGCAGCAGAAGCGGGAATTACCGCCGTGATTCATCCAGGTGGTTCGATGCGTGATCAGGAAATTATCGACGCAGCGAATGAATACCAAATGGCGATGTTATTCACTGGAATGCGCCACTTCCGTCACTAAAAAAAGGAAAATAATGAACGTTTTAATTATTGGTAACGGCGGACGCGAACACGCTTTGGCGTGGAAAGTGAAACAATCACCGAAAGTCAGCCACGTTTTTGTGGCGGCGGGAAATGCAGGCACCGCGTTAGAAACGGGCATGACGAACGTAGCGATTGCGGTGGATGATTTGGATGGTTTACAAAAGTTTGCCGAACAAAATGCGATTGAATTAACCATTGTCGGGCCCGAAGTGCCTTTGACATTGGGCATCGTTGATCAATTTCAAGCGGCAGGTTTGGCGTGTTTTGGCGCGTCGGCGTACACGTCACAATTGGAAGGTTCAAAAACTTTTTGCAAAGATTTCATGATTCGCTACGGTATTCCGACAGCAGCTTATGAAAGTTTCACTGACGCAACAAAGGCGATTGCGTACATTGAAAAACACGGCGCACCGATTGTGGTGAAAGCCGATGGTTTAGCGGCTGGAAAAGGCGTAATTGTCGCGCAAACTAACGCCGAGGCGATTGCTGCGGTGAACGATATGTTGGCGGGAAATGCGTTTGGTGAAGCGGGACATCGCGTAGTGGTGGAAGAATTTTTAGGCGGTGAAGAAGCCAGTTTCATTGTGATTGCGGACGGTAAAAATGCGCTGCCAATGGCAACGTCGCAAGATCACAAGGCCATTTTTAATGGCGATAAAGGGGTTAATACGGGTGGAATGGGGGCGTATTCGCCTGCGCCGATTGTTACACCTGAAATTTATGAGCGCGTTATGCGTGACATTATCGCGCCAACACTTGTGGGAATGGCGGCTGAAGGACATCCATACACGGGATTTTTGTACGCCGGCTTGATGATTTCGCCAAATGGCACGCTGAAAGTGTTGGAATATAATTGCCGTTTTGGCGACCCTGAAACGCAACCGATTATGATGCGCTTGAAAAGTGATTTGGTGGAATTGTGCCAAGCCGCGCTCGTGGGTGAACTCGATAAAACAACGACTGAATGGGATGAACGTCCCGCATTAGGCGTGGTATTAGCGGCGGGCGGTTATCCCGATCATTACGCGAAAGGACAAGTCATTTCAGGTTTACCAACCGAAGAAAGCGATGATTGCAAAGTGTTTCACGCTGGCACCGCGCAAATGGGCGACGATATTGTCACGAATGGTGGGCGTGTTTTATGCGCGTGTGCGTTGGGCGATTCGATTCAAGACGCGCAAATCAAAGCCTACGAATTAGCGAATAAAATTAGTTGGAATGGAATTTATTACCGCACCGATATTGGATTTAAAGCGATTCGCTAAATCTATCAGTTCAGAAATCGCCTATTTTTAAACGGTTTCTGAGCCTTTTTTACACATTTATTTTTTGTCCAACGAGATGTAATAGTCTAATGAAAACAGACAGGTTTCAGATGAGTTGATTTATCTGGATTGTGATTTTTTGATGGCAAAGGGGAAAATTAAAATGTCTATTTTTAAAGAAAAACAAATAGTCTCGTTAAAATCAAATCCGAATAAACAATTCCCAATTTTTGAGATTTTACCGATGCTACACGGTGAAACTCGTTACAAAGTATTTGTCGATAATAATTTCGCTACCTATTATCAAAGTCAGCTTATCGCTGTTGAAAATAAAGCTGAAATCAGACGCACTTTAACTGCCAACGAATTGAAAGCTAAAGTTACGGCATTGCAATTGCAAACACCATCAAACTCACGCATTTACTCACTAAATTCTGGGCGCATTCAATTTGTTCCTTACCAATATCGTCCCGTTTTAAAGCTCATTCGTGCTGACAGACCACGTTTACTAATTGCTGACGAAGTCGGTGTGGGTAAAACCATCGAATCGGGTTTAATCATCAAAGAACTCAAAGCCCGAATGGATATAAATTCGGTACTGATTATTTGTCCAAAGGCTTTGGTCGCGGAACAAAAGTGGCACAAAGAAATGAAACGTTTCGATGAAGATTTTCGTGCGCTGGATGGTGAACGCTTACGGAATTGTCTTAAAGAAACCGATTTAGAAGGACAATGGCCCCAAAAAGATAATTACTCGATTCTGCCCTTCTCATTATTTGACAGTGAATTAGTTGAAGGAAAGACAGGTAAAAATGGTTATAAAGGTTTATCAACGTTAGAAACGCCACCCAAATTCGACTTAATTATTGTGGATGAAGCGCATCATTTGCGAAACAGTGAAACGTGGTTGCATAAAGGTGTAAGTTTGCTGTGTGAACAAGCTCAAGCAGTTGTATTTTTAACTGCCACGCCGATTCAATTAGGACAAGCGGATTTATACACATTGCTCAATTTATTACGCCCCGATTTGATTATCGATGGTGAAAGTTTTAAAGCGATGACTGCGCCAAATCCATATCTCAATACCGCGATTTATCACTGTCGTAAAAAGTCTGAAGATTGGAAACATCGAGCCGCTGAAGCGTTACACAATGCAGCAAACACTACGGAGTGGGGAATACGATTTTTACGAAATGCCCCCGACTTTAACGTAATTCAAACAGCATTAGCGGAAACCGAGTTAACCGAAATTGAACGTGTAAAACTTATCCGTAACATCGAATCTTTTTATACGTTTAACGACCTAATTAACCGAACTCGCCGGCGTGATATTGGCAATTTCACGCAACGCAAACCCCAAACCGTTGAGGTAGATTTCACCGCGTCACAACGTCAATTACATAACCAATTGCTGGACATTATGGCAGGCATTTACGCTCATGTTCATGGTGAAAAAAGTGTCAATTTCATGCTGTCTACGATTCGCCGTCAAGCCGCTAGTTGCTTGCACGGTCTCGCGCCATTATTGAAAGATATGCTCGAAAATAAGCTAAACGCTTTGCAATTTTCAGAGCTTTCGGACGATGAAGAAGATAATTATGAAGAGCTTCCTGAAGCTCTCAAAAATGATATTTATAAAGTAATTGAGTTGGCGGAAAACTTGCCTGATGACGATCCAAAAGTAGAACAGTTGTTGCTGTTAATCGCCGACAAACAATATCAGACCAATAACAAAATTCTACTGTTTTCGAGCTTTCGGCACACGTTACGTTATTTAGTCAGTAATATGCCTGAAAATGCCGTCCGTTTTGGGTTGATTCATGGCGAGGTAAGTCATGAAGAACGCGCTGATTTACGTCGTCGTTTTTCATTGCCACGAGAAAATGAAGATGCCATTGATTTGCTGCTTTCTTCGGAAGTCGGTTGTGAAGGTTTAGATTTCCAATTCTGCGATTATTTAGTGAATTACGATTTGCCGTGGAATCCCATGCGAATTGAACAGCGCATTGGACGAATTGACCGTTACGGACAAAAAAGTGAAGCCGTCGCGATTGTTAATTTCATCGTGTCCGGCACGGTGGATGCCGATATTTATGAGCGTTGTTTTAAGCGTATTGGTGTATTTGAGTCTGCGATTGGTGGTTGTGAAGCCATATTGGGTGAAATCACTCAACAAATTCACAGCATCTGCGAACAATTTACTTTAACCGATGCTGATCGCCAAGAACGCTTGCAACAGCTCGCCGATAACGATATTCGTATTTTGCACGAACAAGAAGAATTGGAAAGTCGTGAATCTGAATTGTTTGGCATCGATATAGCGCAAGCCTCGTGGAATGAAACGTTAAAGCAAGCCACCAGCCCATTTTTATCTGCCGAAGCATTGCAAGGTTTGGTTTCGCATTATCTTCAACAGCGATTAGAAAAAGAGCAAGCATTCATATTGGGCGATAAACCCATTAAAACGTTGCGATTAAGCCATGAATCAAGACAGCTACTCTTACAAGATTTAAAACAACTTGGGCGTAATAGAGAAATCGTCGCTAAAGAATGGGAACAATGGCTCAAAGGAAATGAACCCACGTTAGCGATTAGTTTTAGTCAGGAAGGCGCGGCTGAAAATAATCGTGTTACCCAAATTGACACATTACATCCATTGATTCGTTTGGCGACACAAGCTGTGGCGCATGAAGAACAGATTTTTACTTCTGTAATCGCTACCAGTAACGATATTGCCGCTGGAATTTATCCCTTTGCAATTTACCGTTGGGACAGTAAAGGCGTAAAAGCTGATCAAGAATTTATTGCTGTAACAGAGAATGCGGTATTGCGTGAACAGTTGATGACGCTGTTGGCGAGTTCCGAAACAGGCACGGCGAATTTGCCCGCACAATCGGTATTTGATGATTTAGAACAGCATCATTATCAATTGTGGCAACAAACCCAAGCCCAACACCAAGCTAAAAATCGTCAGCGAGTTGAACATCGATTGCAAAGTTTGCAGAGCAGTCACGCGGCTCGAATTGCGATGCTAAAAGATATTATTCGACGTAACGCGAATCCGAAAATTAGACTCATGAAAGAAGCACAATTGCATAATGCTGATGCCGATTTTCAACAACGTGTCAAACAGTTAGAGATTGACCGGAATTCGGGTGATATACTCGCGCAAGCCGTATTATTCGGAATTTTAGAAATTAGGAATTGAGCGCATGAGTAGTAATGATTTTTTACAGGCTTTAAGTGAAGACCGTAGCAAAGATGCCGAAGTATTAAAAAAGCCGCAATACGCTGGCATCATGAACATGGTGACAGAGCTTTATCCCGATAACGCTCATTTTATTTACGAACTACTTCAAAATGCAGAAGACACGGAAGCCACAACGATAACGTTTAGTTTAACCGCTGAAAAATTGGTTGCTGAACACAATGGCATTCGGTTATTTACTAAAAATGATGTTGAATCAATAACCAGCATTGGCAATTCAACTAAACGTGATGACCTAACTAGCATTGGTAAATTTGGCGTTGGTTTTAAAGCGGTTTTTAGTTATACCAATACGCCAATTGTTTATTCGGGTGATTTTGCGTTTAAGATTCGGGATTTAGTTGTTCCTGAAATAATAGCTCCACTTGATGAACCTACAGATACAACAATTTTTGAGTTTCCTTTCAATAATTCAAAAAAGCCTGCTCTGTTGGCGACACGGGAAGTTGAAAAAGGTTTTGTAGGTTTCGGCGACAATACACTTCTATTTCTTAGTCATATTCGCAAAATCAATTATTCATTACCCGACGGTTCGCAAGGCTCGTTAGAACGTCTTGACCATGAAAACGGACGTATTGAAATTCGCGCCAAACATCCACACAGCGAAGAAACCGTTTCACATTGGTTACACTTCCACAAAGATGTAGAAGTGACTGACGCGGACGGCAATATCAAAAACTGCCGCGTGGCGATGGCTTACCAACTTGAAAAAGTCACAGACAAAAACAAAGATTCCGAAACGTGGAAAATCATTCCTGTTCACGGTGGTGGACAAGTTTCCATTTATTTTCCCGCTGAAAAAGAAACCTCAAAACTACGCTTTCATATTCATGCACCATTTGCGTCAACAGTAGCGCGTGACAGTGTGCGGGATTGCGACGATAACCAACAATTGCGCGACCATCTTGCCACATTGATTGTTGAATCATTTACCGCGATTCGTGATCAAGAAATGTTAATCATGAGTTTCTTAGCCGTGTTGCCAACGCCCAAAGACGAATTAGCTGAATTTTACGAGCCAATACGGAAGAAGATTGTTACGGCATTTCGAGGAAATCCTCTAACACCAACAAAAATTGGTGGTCATCTCGATTCGTTGTGGCTTTATCGAGGCTCATCAAAAATTTCCGATGTTATCGGTGACGCAGATTTAAAATTACTCGTGAACAGCAGATACGCACGCTTTTCCGCTTGGGCGGCGAATGCACCACTTCAAAATAGCCGTGAAGATAATTTTATTGAAAGTTTAGGTATGATGAAATGGGGATTTGAAGAATTATCAACTGTTTTTCATCCTTTACCGTATTCAGCTGAAATCTATGAAGGTAATTATCAAAAATGGATGGATGCAAACTCTATTAGACAAACGAAAATAAAATCATGGTTTGAACAAAAAGATGACAGCTGGATGATGCGGTTTTACGCATTGTTGAACGATGCTAATAACAAATCGGAATGGAAAAACCTCAATTTCCCACTTGTTCGCGTTAATTCCGAAGATGGTGCAAAACACGTTAAAGCTGACCAAGCCTATTTTGAACCGACACATAGTGATATTTCTGCAAATGGCATTCAAACTGTTAAGCGCGAAGTTTATACCAAAGACAATGCAAAGCGTGACATTGATGAAAATGCCGAAACTTTTTTAGAAAGTATTGGTGTAAGACCATTTGATACGACTGCGGCAATTGGGCAATTGTTAAATCGATATAAAACGCCTCGTCCAGATTTCAATTCTTATGACCATTATGACGATATTAAACAATTTGTTTATTATTTAAAAGAACACACTACTCCATACTCATGGAATCAACCAACTGGATTTGCTGAAATTAAAGAGCGTTTTAAAACAGAAAGTTTTTTGTTATGCACGCTAGATAACAAATCTGTTTGGCGAAAAGCATCAGACATTTGTTTAGATGGTTCGATTTTTAAAACTGGATTAGCTGAATTTACAAAAATTCATCAGAAGCTGCCAATTTCGGATAACTATTCAAAAAAGTTAAACAAAGACGAATTAAAGGACTTCATTGAATTTTTAAAATCATTCGGTGTAATGCACAAATTGGAAATAGTAGAACTTAATTTAACGGGAAATCCAAATAATCCATATACACAAAACTATAATTGGACTTGTACTGCTCACATTGAAGATTATTCAATCCTCTACATTTAGAAAAATATCTGATAACAAAGAGAGTTTCTGCCAGTAAACTTGTTTGGGACGCAGTTGTTAACTACTTCTCTCTTAACACTAAAAAAGATGTTAAAAAAGCTAGTTTCTCACCAAATCGAAGCCATCCGATCAAAATAGTAGAATCTCAATTGCTTTATTACCTAAAGAAATATCCTTGGATTCCGAACAAAGATAAAAGTTTTATTTACCCGCCACAAGGAATCACCGCTAACGATTTACCTGAGGATTTCCCGTTTAATAATAGCAACGGTTTATTAACTGCTATTGAATTTGGTAAGAACGCCAAAGATAACGAGGAAAGAGAAAAACGATTACAAGAACAAACGACCGCTTCATTCAAACAAAGAGACATATTCGCGAAAGAAAGCGGTTTTGAGTCTTTGGATGAAATGGAAGACTTCGCGGCATTAGCGAAAGAACTCAAAGCTCAAGGCAAAACGGCTGCTGAAATTCGCGCTATTTTGAACCCTAAAAAACCTGATTTTGAAGATGATTATTCATCAAATCCAGAACGTCGAGCAGGTAAAGTTCAAGACGCAGCTGCTGATGCACCTGAGAAACGAACGGAAATGCGTCAACGCAGTGTTGCAGTTGATAATACCGAAACTAAAAAAGCAGCGAAATCGTATTTACGCGACCGTTACACAGACGATGACACCAAGGTTTTATATTGCCAAATCTGCAAAAAGGAAATGCCGTTTAAATTATCTGATGGAAATTACTATTTTGAAGTCGTTCAGTTAATTGGCGATACTCAAAAAAGATACAAAGAAAACTACATCGCACTCTGCCCAACTGATGCTGCAAAGTTTCAATATGCGAATCCATCAAAAGATAAAATCGGTAATTTAGTGAATGCGCTCATTGATGATCGTTCGCCTGACGATATTAACGACAGCGACGATGACGAGAATTCTTTTGACATCGTGTTGGCGGGAAATACCGAAACGTTACAATTTAGACGTGTGCATTTAATCGATTTGAAAGCAGTTTTGTCGTAATCATCCATATTCGCTAAACCTAAAAAAAGGGCTTTCAATCATTGGAAGCCCTTTTCAAAAAAACTATTTGCCGCTTTTCAACGTTTTGACCAACCATTTGATTTCGTCGGGTTCAAACGTTGCTTTCCACGACGACATCATCGTGCCTTTGCGTCCGTTTGTAATCGTTTCAATCAATAAATCATCGGCTTTACTCGCTAATGCCGCTGGTTGAAGAGACGGTCCCATCGCACCTTGCAACGACGCGCCGTGACAGCCACCACAACTATTTTGTAACAACGTGCGAATCTCGGTTTGACGTTCCGCAGCCGGTTCAGCCGCTAAACAACTGCTCGAAATACACAACAACCATAATAATTTTTTCATCATTTCGCTCCTTTCATTTCATCTGGCGCAAGACCGCGCGTCATATATTTTACTCGTCCGCGCGAAAAAATTCCCGCTGGACTTTCCATTGGCAACGTCGCCACTTTTTCTAATGTGTGCGAGTTATAAACTACAACTTCATTGCCGTCATAACCTGCGCTAACATACAAAAATTTGCCGTCTGCGCTGTATTCAGGGAAATAAGCGTGACCGCCCACATCCAATGTTTTCACGACTTCGAGCGATTTTTTATCAATCAATTGAATCGCACGAGCGCGAGTATCTTTTGAAATAATATCCACCGCCACATACGGTGCGTTAGCATGAGCAGCGGGCGATTCCGTACCACCTAAAACAGGAATTTGTTTGACCAATTCCATTTTGTCCAAATCCCAAACGCTGACGACCATTTTGTCGCAATCGCCGAAATTCGTGCCAAAACCCAAGGTTCGACCGTCCACTTTTACCGCCGAACCACCGCCAACGTGTGGCACACAACCAGCGGGTAATTTTTTGATAATTTTACGTTCTTTCAAATCAATCGCGGCAACGATGCTGTCGTCATAAGACGCAACCATCAAATTTTGACCGCCGTGCGTTAAAAACGCATCGTGCAAATGACGACCAACGTTGGTAATTTTGGTGACAGGAAAATCGTCTTTCAAATCGACAATCCAAACTTGACCCGCATTTTCCAACGCAATCGCAAAAATATCCGCGAACGGTGTGCCGATAATCATGCCCGAATCGGAACTGACTTGTTTTCCGTCTGGATCAACGCCTTCGAGTTCAAACGTTTTCAACGGTTCAAGCGTGTCGGCGTTCAAAATCACGGCGTTATGTGGCACAAACGAACCCGCCATAATATATTTTCCGTCGCGTGAAATACCAATACTCGGGCCATTCATGCCTGTTTTAATGCTGCGAACAATTTGCATCGAATATAAATCGATTTTAAAAATCTCCGCCGTATCGGTTTTCACATACGCCCAACGCGGATTGGTCGGATTGAATTCGATAATATGCGCGGCGGTTCCCGTGTGAACTTCGCCAATTTTTTCGTGCGTGACGCTGTTAATAAATACCGCTTTTGAAGCGTCGCCTCGCCCGTATTTTCCACGCGCCGCCACGCCAATAATGTTGTCCATGCTGTCGATGGTATAAGTCGGTTTATTCGGCAACGTACTTTCATCTTTGATGTGAACGTGCAACGATTTTTTCATGTCGTCGATTGTCCACGCGGGATTCGGTTGTTTCGGCGTAGTTTGCAGATGTTTGACCAAACTGCGAATATCATCGTCCGCTAATTTTCCATAAAACGGAGGCATCAACGTATCGAAACTGCCCGTCATAATCAAACTGCGTAAGGCGGTTGGACTGCGCCCTTTCAGCGTTTCCGAATTCAACGCGGGCGCAATGAAACCGCCTTGATCCGCACCGTGACAACTGGCGCAGTTTTCTTGAAATAGCGCGTTCATTTTTTTGGAATCATCCGCCGCCGTCGCGCCAAACGATAAAATACCGAACACGGTTGCGGCTAGAATTTTTATTTTTATTGTCATGAGTTATAACCTCCAAATCGTAGTGAATTGGTAGTATAGCGCGTTTTTAATTGAATCATGTAGTCTATAGCGAATCGATATTTTAATTGACAATAGCTGGAACTTTTTATAGTATCGATTCGCCACAGTGCAGATGTAATTTTAAAAACGACGTGGCACGTCAACATAAAAATAATAATAAAAGAGGCTGAACCATGAACAAAGAAGTGGAAGGGAATGATAGATTTTGGCTGTACATTGGCGGCGTGGTGTTGGTGATTTTAGCCACGATTGCTGTTGTTAAAGAAAGTGAAAATGAAAAATTTGCGCCCATTAAACATCAACTTGATGAAGATATGGCTCAAATGAACATCCGCGTTTTGAATTAAGGAATGATGATGAAATTACAACGAATGGGTTTGATTTTCGCTTTGTTGCTGACATCTAACGCGGTGTTGGCGACGGAATATATTTACCGTGATTTGATGGCGAACACGTTATCAGCCACGAGCTGCGCGACTGAAACAGATGCAAAAACGAATGCGGAAAAACCTTACACCGTAGACAGATTTAGTAAGCGATTCTGTCAAACACAAGGTTACGGCTGGCATGTTGACGCGATTAAGGATAATGGAAAATTGGTGTGTACCGATTGCAACACGGGCGCGAGCGACAAAAAACAATGTCATTTAGAAGATGTCATTGTAACGTGCAAGCGAATTAAACCGGGTTCTGTGGGAATGCTTCCAGGTAAAAGCTAATTTTTTCGCCTGAGCGCAGGGATTTTTCCCAGTATCTTTGCGCTTATTCCAGCTTACTAAAATTTTTATGCTAATCTTTACGGATTCTATAATTATGAGAGGCATCGAAAATAAAATTTATGGCAGTGATTGATGTGTACGCCCCCATTGAACGAATGGTTGCGTTAATTCGTTCTGAAGAACGTCGTAAATGCACCGAATTAGGTTTGCAGCCCGTGCATTTACAAGTGTTAGATTATGTTTCACGTTGCAATCGTTACAGTGACACGCCAGCGGCTTTGGCAAATTATTTAGGCATGACGCGCGGCACGGTGTCACAAACGTTGTTGATTTTAGAACGTAACGGCTTCATCGAAAAATTAACCGACACGCAAGACAAACGCATTATTCATTTGAAATTATCGCCAGACGGTGAGGCAATTTTAGCCAAAGCCCGTCCAGCGAATTTATTTGATGATGCCAACGCGATATTGAGTCAAAACGATTTTTTAAGTCACGAAGACAGTTTTTTAAATGCCCTTCTCGCGTTACAAAAAGCTAATCAATCGCAATCTTTCGGATTGTGTCGAACCTGCAATTATTTTACGAAATCCAATGCTGGTTTTATTTGTGGCTTAACCAAACAGCCCTTATCGGAATCGGACAGCGAAAAAATATGTCAGGAACATTCTGTTTAATTGGAGATTTATAAAACCGAAAACGTCAACGCAAACACGAAAGCCACGATTAAAAACAAGGTAAATAATGCTTTTTTACTCAATCCGCGCCCGATGGCAAATAGTTCCGCTTTGAAGGCGGCTTTGCGACTTTCTGCCCGCCAAATACGTTTTAATTTTCCACACCAACTGCGCTGTGCAGCTTGCGCCGAGTCTTCCGCTAAAATTTTTTCAATTTTTTCATTTAATGATTCTTTTTGTGTCATAACGTCTCACGGTGTGAATGAAAATAGTCCGCATAGAGTAAGCAAATTGCGGCTTAAAGTCATTTTAAACTGCGTTAAACTTTAGTTTTTCGTCCGTCTTACGATACAGTGCCATTCTTTACGATTCACCCATCGATTTTTTCGGGATTTTTACATGGATATTCAAACCTCGTTCAACAGTCAAATACTGCAAGCCATGAAAACGCTGGTAGAAAGTAATTTGAATTTAACAGTTGGACAACAACTCGACGTGAAAGTGACGGCGATTAACGTTACGGGGATTACCCTAAAATGGGGTGGGCAAACGCTCGTGGTTGAAAATCAAAATCAGCGAGCGATGTTTACGCCGTTTTTGGGTCAAAATGCCACGTTGCAGGTGGTTAAAATTACGCCAAATTTAGAATTCAAATTGGTTGCACTCGATACGCAAACTTATGAAAGTCCGCCGCCGAGTGCAGAAAAAATAAACGCGATGCGCCTGACGCTTGCCACTGCGCCATTAGTCAATCGCATCGATGAATCGTTGAAAAGTTTTGCCCATCACGCGCAAGGGCAGCGACCGATTGAAGCAAAAATTGTCGGTTTAGTCGGACATAAAATTCAACTCGAATTAGTGGTGGATGACCATCAAAGTGCAGTGGGCGGCAAAAAAATGTTAGTCAGTCTTGAACGGAATCAATTGCAATTGTTACCTTCGCAAGCGGGCGAACCATTGAAAGTCGGACAAGCGTTGACATTAGCGATTACGAAAATTGGCGCGATGCCCGAATTTAAACAATTAGCCCCCACGCCCGCCACACCCGCAGAAATTCAGGAAGAAAAAATTGCAGCGTTTATGAAACAACTTTTGCCCCGCCACGAATCGCCAGCTGTTTTATTGAATCAATTACGCACCGATTTACCGCAATTAGAAATTAAAAATGACACGCTGGCGACGACGTTAAAACAAAATGCAGCGGCATTATTTGAGCATTTACAGCCGAATGAACAATTGTTTAATCCTCAAAAACTGAAACATTTGATTTATTCGTCTGGGCTATTTTTTGAAGCTAAAAGTGCCGCAAACAATGTTCTTAAAGCGACGACACCGCTGCCGTCCACTATTATTAAAACGCCGGCACCGATAGTGGATTTAAAAATGCCGTTATTACATTTGTTGCAACACACCAGCGTTACGCCAACGCTAAAACAATTGGTTTCGACATTGTTGCAAAATTTATTGAAACAAGAATCCGCGCCCACGCCCGAAGTCGCGCAATTGATTGACCAAGATGAAGTCGAATTACACGCGCAACTTTTAGCACTTTCGCGTGCTGAAACCGTTCCGCAATCATTAAAAATCCTCGCGACAGAAATTTTACCGAGTTTGAACGTGCGTGACGATGACGCAGAAATTCTTGTGCCGTTGATGGTTGAAAATGCGCTCGAAGAAGCCGCTCCGACAGATTTTAAAAACGATTTATTCAAATTGATGGACACGCTCAAACACGGTATCGCGCAACAAAATGAATTAGCGTTGACCGATACGCAAGTCGATGGTTTGCAGCAATTACAACATAAAACAGAGAATTCGCTGGCGAAAATTGTGATTGATCAACTGAATTCCCTGCCAAAAGAAGACAGCAGCAAACAAGTTTGGACGTTTGAATTGCCTTTTTTGATGGGTAATCAGGCGGAAACGTTAAAAATGGAAATTCAACGTGATAAAGACAAGCAATCGGCGGAAGAACAGGCACAACATTGGTCGGTGAATTTAACGCTCACGCCGCCCAAGTTAGGCGAGGTGCAATGTGTGATTTCGTATCAAAATGGCGTGGTGAATACTTATTTTAAAAATGAACAGCCGCACACCACCGCGTTGATTAGTCAGCATCTGGAGAATTTAAAACAGCAGTTGCAAAAAGTGGGATTGATGGCGGGATTGATGAGCGCACACAATAATTTTCAACCGATGAAATCCGCGTATTCAGTGGATGCAAAATCGTTTTTAAATGAGTGTGCGTAACTTTTTTTGTTTTACAAATGCAACGCCAAACGTACGAGTTCCAGTTGTTTGGCGGGTTCCAAGGTTTCATTGATTTGTTTTTTAATCTGCAAATCGACACCGTCAACGTGGCGAAAATACCAACCTGCGTGTTTTCGCGCCAATCTCACACCCAAACCAGACCCGTAAAATGAATATAAATTTTCTAAATGCAGCGTCAGAACACGATAAATTTCATTTATAGTTGGCGATTCGAGCAAAATGCCGTGCGCTAAAAAATGTGAAATTTGTTGAAATAACCACGGATTTCCTTGCGCGGCGCGTCCAATCATAATCGCATCTGCACCCGTTTCATTCAAAACAAACCGCGCTTTTTCGGGCGAATCAATATCGCCGTTCGCAATAATCGGAATGTTCACGGCTTGTTTCACTTGTTTAATGGTTTCATATTCGGCAAAACCTTCAAATTTACAAGCTCGAGTCCGTCCGTGAATCGTCAACGCCGCCACGCCAGCGTCTTCCGCAATTTTCGCAATCGTGAGCGCGTTCCTCGTTTCAGAATCCCAACCAGTGCGAATTTTTAAAGTGACGGGAACATTCACCGCATTGACTACGGCTTCGAGGATTTTTTTCACGAGCGTTTCATCGCGCAATAACGCCGAACCTGCCGCGACCGAACACACTTTTTTTGCGGGACAACCCATGTTTATGTCGATAATTTGTGCGCCATTTTCAACATTGAAACGCGCGGCTTCGGCTAAATCGTGTGGATTTGTGCCGAGAATTTGAACCGAACGCAAACCGCTGTTTGCGCTGTGTTCCGCGCGTAATAAGGTGCGCGAATGGTGACGCAAAATAGGATTTGACGCGACCATTTCGGAAACAGCTAAACCCGCACCGAATTGGGTGCAAATTTCGCGAAATGGCGCGTCAGTAATTCCCGCCATTGGCGCGAGAATTAAATTGTTAGAAAGTTGATGATGGGCGATGTGCATTTTTAAAGGTGTTTAGTCTTTTTTAACGGCTTCGTCTTCATTCCAAATCGGATTATTCAAATCGTCAGGATGTAATTTTGCCGCATCGTCTGGGTAAATGTGCCAAAACGATTTATCGATAGACGCATTGCTGTAATTTTCTTTTTCAGCGTGGGTGAACGGACACCAGAAATTTTCAACCAATTTTACTAAATACGAATGCCATTCAAATAACGCCACGCTCACAGGGCAATACCAAGAACAATTCAAAATCCAAAACAATTTGGATTGCGAGGTACTTAATGCAAATGAACCATCCATTTTGATTTGATTTTTCAAATCGTAGCGGTGACTTTCTTTCGCGGGCAAATAATCGCGCAACGTTCTAACATCTTTTGCGCCCATCATCAGCAAATGCCAATACGACCAATACGCGCTCAGAAAAATAAACGGCAAAGTCAAAATAGGCAAATAAATCATTACCATGCCGACAGCACGTTTCCATACAGGAACGCCTTTATAATGTTTTCCGATGTGTACGCGAGTGCAATTTTCACAGGCTTTTTTCATGAATTTTCCTTTGGTGATTGTGTAGAATTTGGCGAGGTTGATTCCTCACCGTGAAATAATTGATAAATACTTAAACAACCCGCACAACAAAATTTTTGTTCACCGTGCGCGTTTTGGAGCGTGAAACCGTTGATTAGCACGGGTAAACCACACAATGTACAAACGATTTTTTTTTTAGTTTCCGACACAAACATTTAGCGTTTGCGACCGTTTAACCGAATCCAATCTTCTTGTTGAACTCGTGGTGCGAAATCGATTTTTTCCGCGTAGGCTTCAATCACAGAATCCGCTTGTTCAGCTAAAATTCCCGACAAAACCACATCGCCATTTTCAATCACCAACGCGCTAATTGACGCGGATAAATCAATCAACGGTTTGGCTAAAATGTTCGCCAAAACCACGTCGGCTTGAAATGGCGTGAAATCTTCGGGCAAATAGCAGTGAATTTTGTCCGACACATTATTTTTCAGCGCATTATCGCGTGTTGCCGTTAACGCTTGCGGGTCAATATCCACGGCGTGCGCGACTTTGGCACCAAGTAAAATTGCCGCAACCGCTAAAATTCCCGAACCACAACCGTAATCAATCACGGTTTTGTCAGTCAAATCATGACTTGCCAACCATTCCAAACACAACGCCGTTGTCGGATGCGTGCCTGTGCCAAACGCCAAACCTGGATCGAGCGTTAAACAAACCGTGCCTTCTTCGCGCTGTTCTTGGTCAGTCGGGCAAACCCACAAACGGTCGGCGAATTTCATCGGATGATAAAATTCCATCCACGCGCGTTCCCACGCTTGATCTTCGATGAATTCGTATTGCCAGTTTTCCAGCGGGTGATGTTTAAATTTCGCATTCATCGCCATTTTTACCGTTTCGGGTTCAACGTCCAATTCGTACAGCGCGATAACTTGCGTATTTGTCCAAATTTTAGTTTCACCAATGCGCGGTTCGTAAACAGGTTCGTCTTCAGCATCCATGTAAGTGACTGAAACTGCGCCTAAATGGGTAAAATGTTTTGCGATTTTCGGCGCAGATTTTTCGGTGGTAATAACAGAAAGTTGGTGCCAAGACATAATAGAAAGTGAGGAAATTTAATAGGTGAGCGCGATAAATTCACGCGGTTGGATTTGCAAAGCACGAATCAAAAAGCAACAAACCAAGGTTTGTACTCCAAATTATTCGCGCCCAAACAAACCTAATGAAATGGTTATTTGTAAATGCCCAATTTTTTCTCTAAATAATGGATATTCTGCCCACCCAACGCAAACGCGCTGTCCATCATGATGTCGTGTTGCAACGGAATGTTCGTTTTGATGCCATCGATAATAATTTCATTGAGCGCAGTTCTCATTCGCGCAATCGCACTTTCACGATTTTCACCGTGAGCAATCAATTTTCCAATCATCGAATCGTAATACGGTGGCACTTTATAACCGTTATAAATGTGCGTTTCGCAACGAATTCCAGGACCTCCTGGCATGTGGAATTGCTCAATTGTTCCAGGGCAAGGCATGAAAGTACGCGGATCTTCGGCATTCAAACGGCATTCAATCGCGTGACCTTGAATTTTAACTTGGTCTTGCGTGATAGATAATTTTTCACCAGCAGCAATTCGCAACTGCTCTTTTACAATGTCAAAACCCGTCACCATTTCTGTCACGGGATGTTCAACTTGCACGCGCGTATTCATTTCGATGAAGAAAAACTCGCCTTTTTCGTACAAAAATTCAAACGTTCCCGCGCCACGATAACCAATGTCTACGCAGGCTTTCGCGCAACGTTCGCCGATAAATTTTCGTTGTTCTTCTGTAATTCCTGGTGCTGGAGCTTCTTCAACCACTTTTTGATGACGACGTTGCATCGAACAATCGCGCTCGCCCAAATGAATCGCGTTGCCGTGCGAATCCGCCATCACTTGAAATTCAATGTGGCGCGGATCTTCCAAAAACTTTTCCATGTAAACAGTCGAATTACCAAACGCACTTCCCGCTTCCGCTTTCGTCATCGCAATCGCATTGAGCAACGCCGCTTCGGTGTGAACTGTTCGCATGCCACGTCCACCGCCGCCGCCCGCCGCTTTGATAATCACAGGATAACCAATTTCTTGCGCGAGTTTTAAATTGGTTTTCGCATCATCTAACAACGGATCGTTATTGCCTGGTACACACGGAATTCCTGCGTCAATCATCGCTTTTTTGGCTGATATTTTATCGCCCATCATGCGAATGGTTTCCGCTTTGGGACCAATAAAGACAAACCCACTTTGTTCAACTTTTTCAGCAAAATCAGCATTTTCAGACAAAAATCCATAACCTGGATGAATCGCTTGCGCGTCAGTCACTTCAGCCGCGCTGATAATCGCAGGAATGTTTAAATAACTGTCTGCCGAAGCAGCGGGACCGATACAAACAGATTCATCCGCCAAACGAACGTGTTTTAAATCACGATCGGCTTCTGAATGAACTGCGACAACTTTAATACCCAATTCACGGCACGCGCGTAACACACGCAACGCGATTTCACCGCGATTAGCGATAACGATTTTATCAAACATAACGCCTCGCTTTATTCAATGACAAACAACGGTTGACCGTATTCCACGGGTTCGACGTTTTCCACCAAAATTTGGGTAATGATGCCACTTTTATCCGCTTCAATTTGATTCAAAATTTTCATCGCTTCAATAATGCACAACGTGTCGCCCGCTTGCACACTTTGTCCGATTTGAACAAATGATTTGCTGCCAGGTGACGCTGAACGGTAAAACGTGCCGACCATTGGCGATTTGACAATGTGACCTTTGATTTCAGGTTTTGCAGGTTCGCCGACCAAGTTGATAATGGTAGAAGTTGGCGCAGAAGTTGGCGCGTAAGACATCATCGGGGTTGGCGATGTTGCCGTGTATCGATTGATACGAATGGATTCTTCACCTTCTTTAATTTCTATTTCAGCAATGTCTGAGGCGGCAATAATCTCAATGAGTTTTTTTATTTTTCTAATGTCCATGTGATTTAAGTTTTCTCTGTTAATAATCGGTGAGCGGCTTGTAACGCCAATTCATAGCCCATTGCGCCTAATCCGCAAATCACGCCTTGCGCGATGTCGGAAAAATAGGAATGTTTTCGGAATGGTTCGCGTGCGTGAACGTTTGATAAATGCACTTCAATAAACGGAATTTTTGTCGCCAACAACGCATCGCGTAACGCCACGCTCGTATGCGTAAATGCGGCAGGATTGATAATCATAAAATCGACCCGATTAGCGTACGCCAAATGAATCAGCTCGATGAGTTCGTGTTCTGCGTTACTTTGGTGAAAAGTCAGCGAATGCTGTAAAAATTGGGCTTCTTTTTCAAGCGTGTGTTGAATATCCGCGAGAGTTTTATTGCCATAAAGACTGGGTTCGCGTATGCCCAACAAGTTCAAATTCGGGCCATTTAAAACAGTAATTATCGCCATGTCGTTCTTCTTAGATAAGTAGTTAAAAAACGGGCTAATTTTACCGTGTTGTGACAGTTTGTCCAGTTTAACCACAAAATGTGTTTGAATTTGTGTATTTTGAGGCTGTTTTCGCCAATTTGAAGCGTTTATAACGTGATTTGTCGCGCCAAATACGCAAAATCAGCGTGTTCCGAATACGGTAAAATGCCCAATAATGGCATTGGTAATCGCGCCACCAAACTCCCAATCGTTAAATCGACGCAATCAAAATCAGCATCGTTGCAAACCGCTAACCAACCTGTGCAATCCAATCCTGTATTTTGAATCGCTTCCGCCGTCAGTTGAGCGTGATTGATGCAACCTAATTTAATCGACACCACCAAAATAATCGGCACATTTAACTTTTTCGCCAAATCCGCAATCGTTTCGCGGTCATTCAATGGCGCGTACCAACCGCCCGCGCCTTCAACAATCAGCACATCGGCTAAATTTTGCAACGTTTGAAAATTAGCAAAAATCGTGTCTAAATTCGCTGGATTATCTTTGCCAGCCAAATGCGGTGAAATCGGCAACTCGTAAGCGAACGGGTTAATCAGCGAATAATCGACACTCGTTGAACTGATTTTTTGAATCGCCAACGCATCGGCATTTTGCCATTCGCCATTGATTTTTTCACAACCCGAAGCGACAGGTTTCATTCCCATGACGGACAAATTTTGCTGTTTAAAATAAGTCATTAACGCGAGTGTTGCCCACGTTTTGCCGACGTTTGTATCGGTGCCTGTGACGAAATAGTTTTGTTTCATAATGTTAAAAAATCTCCTGCTGAAATGACGATAACTTTGAATTCGGCTTCTTCGACAAACTCATCAAAAGTTGAATCCACCACACATTGTTCGCGTAATTCAACCGCGCTGAGGGTTGAATCAACGTAGCACGATTTTACCACGACTAATTCTGCGGCATTTAATTGAGTCGCCAGCCACGCGGCTAAACTGTCGGACGTTATAGCCCAGGTTGCGGGAATTCCGGCGGCATTCAATTCCGCGATATTCGGCGACCAAATGCCAAAACGATTATTTTTAATTTCCGAAACCGAAGACGCAATCACGAATTCAGGCTGCAAATTTTGACACATTATCGCCGTTTGTTGCATCGCTAAAATCGCCATTTCGTGCGCGGCAATGTCGTCGAATTGCCATTTTTTCTGCGCTTGCCGAACGTGATTGGCAAAATCACCGCCACCACAAACGACAATCGTGGATTCACCCGCTTTCACAATGTGTTTTAGACAATCAAACATGTGTCCATTTTCCAACAAACTGCCGCCTAATTTTACGACTCTCATCTTTCAAAATCCCATGTGTGTTTTTGATAATTCTAATCTGTAGTTAAATGCGGATTATAAAGCAGAGGGAAAATCTCTCGTTCATGTAGATGAATCAGGATTTTCTCATGAAGGCACTCGTTCACACGGCTATGCAAAAATCGGAGAAAGGTGTTACGGGTCGGTTCAACTGGGGGAGAAAAAGGAAGAATAAATGCTGTTGGAGCCTTATTAAACGGGATGCTTCTCACGATTTCTTTTAACGGCAGTGGTAAAAAGTTCCTCAATAGAACATTTCATTTTGTGGCGAATCGATTTGTGTGCGCCCATGTATGCTCAATGGGGTTGAAATCAGGCGAATAAGTAGGTAAAAATTCAGCGATACATCCCGCGTTTTCAATTGTCTGAAAAATATCTTGGCGTTTATGAAACGAGGCGTTGTTCATCACAATCACAGTTCCCACAAGCACAATGATAACAAATCTTTGGTAATCCAAGCGTAAAAAACATCGGCGTTCATATTGAATTTAAACTCTGTCATCTTTTTATTGTGCATTAGCTATAACGTCAGCCAATCCGGTTTTTGACGATTTTTCCACGCAAACAGCCGCGATTTTGAACCGCAATAATAATTTCGATAGGATGCCACCGAATCGCCCGTCACTTTATATTCGTCCGGCATCGCAGGAGTAGGCTGACTAAATTCACCCGCCAAAATGTTAAACGGCAACGATTTCAGCGGCGCGAGCAAACGACTAGTGGCATGAATTTTTTCATAACGAAACGTATATTCTTCCAACAAACAACTCAATAATTGCCACAAAAACCTATAATTTTCATCACTTTGTCGCGTCCAAATCGCCGACGGATGTTGAATATGGGTTGCTTCGTAGAGTATCGCATCGCGTTCGTCCGGTAATCGCCACCACTTTACTTTTCGCCCCGCACCCGATGTGGTCAGAATTTCCGTTCCGTCCAAAAATCGATGTGTCGTTGATAGCAATTGTGCGTATTCCAAAATCATTTTTACAACGTGTTTATCAACGTGTTGTTGAGCGCAAATTTTCGGCTCGACGTGCAAATAAAAAATATTCATTTTATGTTCTGAAGATGTTTTCGCATTATTCGTAAAAATCTTTTTCGTCGCTAAAACCGTATTTATCCGACAATCGAAGCAACACCAATAATGCGCCCGTGCCACCGTCTTTCGGGCTGGCAGAACAAAACGCTTGTACGTCTTTGTGTTGGCGCAACCATCGATTCAATTCATTTTTGATTACGGGTAAATTATCCAACGAGCGATACCCTTTGCCGTGAACAATATGAACGCAACGCCCGCCTTCTTCTACGCTATTGTGCAAAAAATGCAGCAATTGCCGTTTCGCATCGGGCGTGTTTAAACCGTGTAAATCGATTTCGGCATCAATCCCAAAAAACCCGCGCCGCAACTTTTTCAACACGTTATTTTGCAAGCCTGCCGACAGAAAATTCATCGAATCATAAATGCCCACCGTTTCAACATCCTCAGCATTTCGCGAACTTAAATGCGCGTCGAAATTTACAGTTAACGGTTTGGGATAAGGCTTTGGCTTCGGTTTTTGCTGGGCGTGCAGCGACACTTTATCCTGTTTAACGGTTTGAACTTTGCCGATAGTTTGCCGAAATAAATCTGAATCTTCCATGCTCAACGATGTTTGTGTTTCATGCAATTTCAAAGCGTTTTGTCTTGCTGATTCAACCACGATTGCAAAATCAATTGCGCGGCGAGTTCGTCTTGAACCGCCCACAATTTCGTCGCATTAACGTGAACCTCATCGAACAATAATTGCTTCGCCTCAAACGTCGAAAGCGTTTCGTCTTGTTGATGAACGGGCAACACAAATCGCCCATTGAGTTGGCGACAAAACTTTAACATTTTCGGTGTAACGGGATTATCCGTGCCGTCGAATTGGCGCGAAATACCAACCACAAAACCGGCAGGCTGCCATTCTTTTACCAGTTGCTCAATCGCTTGCCAATTCGGTGTTTGATTGGGCGAGCGCAACGTTTGCAATGAATTCGCCGTCGCGGTGGTTAATTGCCCCACCGCTACGCCAATTTTTTTTGTGCCGAAATCAAAACCCAAATAAGTATCGAACGACTGACGCGCCAACGGATCTTTACGCATGACCCGCGCCAACCGTGAGTTGGTTGATGTCGATGCCGATTTGACTCGCCGCCATTCGCCATCGTAAATCCGCCGGCGTATCGAATAAAATGGGTGCACCAAATGGCGTGTTTAACCACGAATTCGACAACATTTCTTGCTCCAATTGCCCTTTTGCCCAACCGGCGTAACCGAGCGCGACAAAATAACGTTCCGGGCCTTCGCCTTTCGCAATCGCTTCAATAATGTCTCGTGACGTGGTCAATGACATCGTTTCAGAAATCGGCAACGTAATCGCCCATTTTCCGCCCGTCGTATGTAACACAAACCCGCGTTCTTGTTGCACTGGTCCGCCCACATAAACGGGGGCATCTGCCGCTGTCATCGACGTAATCGCAATGTCCATCTGCATGAAAATTTCTTTTAATTTCATGTCGGATTTACGGTTTATCACAATGCCCAATGCGCCATCAGCATTGTGTTGGCATAAGTAAATCGCCGCGTGCGAGAAATTATCGTCTGCCAACGTCGGCATCGCGACAATAAATTGATTGTCTAAATAAGTTGTTTCAGTCATTTTCTTTCCTTGATTCGGTTATAAAAATTCGGTCTTTCGAGCGTGTTTTAATCGCCATAAAACTCCCACACCCGCGTAAATTTCAGCGTATTGGACTCGTTCAATAATTGAAACGGTAAATCAGAATACGGTGCGCTCGAACGAATCATATTTTCTACTGCTTCGTCTAATTTAACACTTCCCGAAGAACGTGTAATTTTAAAATCGATAAGCGTTCCTTCGGCGTTAATTTCGATTTTCGTTTCTAAAATCCCCGCTGGCAACGTGCCACGGTCATAAATAATTTGCCCAATACGCTTCACTTTTACGCCAAACTCGTTGATGTATTTATCGCGCAGACTAACTTGTTGCTGGTTGATGTGACTACCGATTTGAGAAATTTGCTGCTGCACCGATTCCAACGACAAACGCGGTCTTTCTTTCACTTCAACTTTTTCGATTTTTTCAGCTTTTTCAGCTTTTTCAATAATCGGTTTTTGTATTGTTTCAGATTTGGGCGTTGGAGTGGGTTTTTCAACCTTTTTCACCACAATTTCAGATTTTTCAGTCGTTATAATTTTGGGTTTCGGCGTTTCTTTTTTCGCTGGCTCAATCGGTTTTTTTATGATTTTTTCGATTGGCTTTGCAACGGGTTTTATCGGTTCAATCGGCGGCGGTTTTGGCGCAACTTCAACGGACGCGGCATTACTAGCTGGTTGATTTTCCACCGCCACATTATCATTTTGTTTCGATTTTATCGGTGCTGATTGCGTAATAAATGACACTTCAATCAGCATAGGCGGTTGGGAATCAGGCGTGGGCGTTTTTAGCATCACACCCGCCCAAAAAATAAAATGTAAAACCAGCGCAATCGAGAACGCCCAAATCTTCGCCATTTACGCCACAGTCGCCGCAATGTGATCCATCAACACGCCCGCGATATTCAAACCGAATTGCGTGTCCAATTCTTGCACGCAGGTTGGGCTGGTGACGTTGATTTCGGTGAGCGTGTCGCCAATCACGTCTAAACCGACAAAAATTAAACCTTTCGCTTTCAACGTGGGCGCGACTTGGCTGACAATCCAATGGTCACGTTCCGTCAACGGACGACCTTCGGCACGACCGCCCGCCGCTAAATTCCCGCGTGTTTCGCCAAGTTGCGGAATTCGCGCCAACGCAAACGGAATCGCTTCACCGTTGACCACCAAAATACGTTTATCGCCGTCTTTAATCGCGGGCAGATATTTTTGCGCCATAATAAAACGCTGATTGTAATGCGTCATGGTTTCTAAAATCACGCTGATATTGGGGTCGTCCAAACGTAAACGGAAAATCGACGTGCCACCCATGCCGTCTAACGGTTTGATAATAATATCGTGTTGTTCATGCAAAAATTCGCGGATTTGGTGCGAATTGCGTGACACCAAGGTTTCCGCGCAACATTGCGGAAACCACGCGGTAAACAATTTTTCATTCGCTTCACGCAACGATTGCGGTTTATTAACAACGTAAACGCCCGCACTTTCCGCCTGTTCCAAAATATACGTCGCGTACAAAAACTCGCTATCGAACGGCGGATCTTTACGCATCAAAATGACGTTTAATTCTTCCAATGGAATCGTTTGTTCGGCGATAAATTCAAACCAATGCTGCGAATCGCGTTGGACTTTCAGCGTGCGCGTGCGAGCAAACGCGCGTCCGTTGCGTAAAAATAAATCGCCCAATTCCATGTAATGCAATTCCCAGTCGCGAGCTTGGGCTTCCAGTAGCATGGCGAAACTGGTGTCTTTTTTAATGTTAATGTGGTCGATGGAATCCATGACCATGCCGAGTTTGATAGACATAAGGCGTTGTGTGTTTGATTGTTGAATTTGAAGTGTGGCAATTATATCGATTTTTCACTGTGACTAGGATAATTCACCAAAAAATTCAAACAAAAGCCGCGTGTTACATTTATATTCTTGAAAAAAACGATTTAATGATGTTAGTGCATCGATTATAATGCCGGTTTTATCATTTTCAATCACCACCTAAATAAGAGGTTTTCATGTCAAGAGTATGTCAAGTCACGGGTAAACGCCCGATGACAGGAAACAATGTTTCACACGCCAATAACAGAACCAGAAGACGCTTTTTGCCGAATCTGCAACATCACCGTTTTTGGGTAGAAAGCGAAAATCGTTGGGTACGTTTGCGCGTTTCAACGAAAGCAATGCGAATCATCGACAAAAACGGTATTGATGCAGTCTTAGCAGACATGCGTAAAGCCGGTCAAAAAGTTTAAGTCTACAAGGATAAAATCATGCGCGACAAAATTAAATTGATTTCGACCGAAGGTACAGGTCACTTTTACACCACTACCAAAAACAAAAAAACGATGCCAGGCAAAATGGAAATCAAAAAATTTGATCCAATGGCTCGTAAACACGTTATTTATAAAGAAGCTAAAATTAGATAGTTTCATGCTGCATTGCGTCAGATAAACGTGCGTATTTGCCCACGTTTCATCTGACCCGCTTCCGTTGCCACCTCGCGTTACCCGTTTTCATCGCCGTTTCTACCTTGTTCGACCTATTTCAATCGATTACTATTGTTGTGCTTTTAGAAGATTTTTATTTTCAATCTAACACGCACGGTGATTATTATGAATGCGAAATACAAAACGGGTTTGCTGTTCATCAGCACACTTTTAATCAGTGGTTGTTACAGTCAAGGCGGTTGGACTCCAACAGTTGATTCGTACAACGACCAAAATTCACGTTTTATCAATCAAGATATGGGTGATTGCCAAGAATTAGCGGGTCAAGCCTCTGGTGGCACGGCAAAAGAAACGGCAATTGGCGCAGGCGTTGGTGGGTTAATTGGCGGTGCAGCGGGTGCGGCGATTGGCGCGTTTACGGGGAATCCTGGCGCGGGTGCCGCAATGGGTGCAGCGGCGGGTGGTTTTGGTGGCGCGGCAAAACAAGGTTTTTCTGCCGAAGAATCCTACAAACGTGCCTATTCCGATTGCATGAGAAATCGCGGACACAAAGTCGTGAATTAACGTTTCAACTACACATTTTTCAATCGATTCTTTCCGCGCAGGGAATCGTTAGCACGGGCATAGCAAACTTGCTGATTAAAAGTTGCTATGCCATTATTGCGCGTTTTTTAACCTTAAATTTACAGCGAGAAAATCATGGCAGGTCGTAACCACCTTTATATTCCAGGCCCAACCAATGTGCCGAACGAAGTTTTAAATGCAATGCACGTTCCGATGGAAGATCATCGTTCGCCAGCATTTCCAAAATTGTTCGCGCCATTGTTAGAAGATTTGAAAAAAGTTTTCGGGACGACAACGGGACAAGCATTTATTTTCCCTGCAACGGGTACAGCGGGCTGGGAAGTTGCCTTCACGAACGTTTTAAATCAAGGCGATAAAGTGTTGATTTACCGTTTTGGACAATTCGCGCATTTGTGGGCGAACATGGCGACACGTTTAGGTTTTCAAGTCGAATTACACGAAGAACCTTGGGGAATGGGCGTTCCATTAGACAAATTAGAAGCGCGTTTAAAAGAAGATACCAATCACGAAATCAAAGCGGTTTTAATTACGCATAATGAAACTTCAACAGGCGTAACGTCTGACATTGCGGGCGTTCGCAAAGCAATGGATGCAGCAAATCATCCTGCGTTCATGTTTGTTGACGGCGTAAGTTCGGTTGCAAGCATTGAATTTAAAATGGATGAATGGGGCGTTGACGCGATTATCAGCGGCTCACAAAAAGGTTTCATGTTGCCAGCGGGTGGCGCGTTTTTAGGGTTCAGCGCGAAAGCCTTGAAAGCCGCCGAAACCGCAACTTTCCCACGTTGTTTCTTGGATTTGAAAGACCAAATCACCAACAACGCCACAGGTTACACGCCTTACACACCGAATTTACCTTTGTTGTACGGCTTGCGTCAATCGTTGGATATGTTGTTTGCTGAAGGTTTGGACAACGTTTATGCACGTCATTTCCGTTTGGGCGAAGGTGTACGTCGCGCCATTGCGGCGTGGGGTTTAACGACTTGCGCTCAAGAAGGTTTCCATTCAAACACCGTTACGGCGGTGGTTGTACCTGCGGATAAAGATGCCCGTGAAATGATTGGCGTGGCGTTTAATCGCTACAACATTTCATTTGGTGGCGGTTTGTCAGAAGTGATGGGCAAAGTATTCCGTATTGGTCACATGGGCGATATGAATGACGTTTCGATGTTGGGCGCAATCGCTGGGGCTGAAATGGCAATGTTAGATTGTGGTTTCGACATCAAAGCAGGCAGCGGCGTGGGTGCGGCGATTGAGTATTATCGTTCGACTGCGGCGTAAGGACTAAAAAATGACTGCTGGATTATTTGGCTTAACAAATTCTAATCGAGATTTTAGAAACCCTAATTCTTGGGGTAAAAATCAATTTAACTCAAGTTTTCCAGCAGCCTTGTCTTGCTATCTTCATAGTAAAGGCTTGAATGCTAATTACATTTCGATGTCTAACAAACTGTTTGGAATAAATAGCATTAGTTTGGACGATGTTTTTTCCATCAATCCTTTATCACCCGATGCGTATTTTGCTTTTGAAGCGCAATACACCCCTTTTCAAAAATATGTCGTCAACACATTACCACGAACAGATTTAGTTGTTCTTGATAATGCAACAGGTCAATGTTTGCGTGGTTTAGAAGTTAAATTAACGGCTTTACCTGACAACACAACGTGCAATTTGAGTGACGAAAAATTTGGTTCTGAAATTGTTGTTAGACCCGACACCATAGTTTATTTAGCGGCGAGTATCGCTAGCACCAGTATTTCAATTGTTGAAAAGTACATAAAAAATAGTGAAGTCGTTGTATCTGATTGGTCTGATGCTGACGAAGTTATTGCCAATGTAAAAAAAATAATCGATTGTATTTCAGCGATTAGCGTCGCTATTGAACATCAGCAATTACCTTTTTTATTACAGCCCGTTTGGAAAACAATCGGGAAATCTCCCAAACTTGCAGACAACTGTTTAGATGTTTTTGTGTGGAGTGATGCGGCATTTGCTTGGTTTATTGCTCAAGTATCGAAAGCCGAATGTACAGGGAATAAAATAACGCGCCAAACTAGAACCAGTATTTGGTTGTATAAAATGCTGTTAGATATTGTTAACCAAGGGCGATTCGACCACGTTGATATTATCGATAAATTGTCTTACAACACCAAAAACGACAAAGCCTTTGCATCGGCGGGAAATGTAACGAATCCTTATATGGCTTGCGAAAATCTAACGCAGCCACGAATTTCAAAAGACGAAATTAAAAATATCATTCTAGGCGGCGGGCAAAATTTACTGAGTCCAGAACGCCGTTTTGATGCGATTATTTTCAATTCGCCCGAGTTATTTTAATGAAAGCGGTGGATTTATTTTGCGGTTGTGGTGGTTTGTCTTTGGGTTTTGAGCAAGCTGGAATTCAAATTTTAGCAGGATTAGATAATTGGAAACCTGCAATTGAAGTGTATCGAGCAAATTTTAATCATCCTGTTATTGAGCAAGATTTGCGAGATGAGGACGCGACTATAAAAATTATAAAAAGTTTTTCGCCCGATATGATAATCGGAGGTTCGCCTTGTCAAGATTTTTCAAGCGCGGGAAAATTAGATGTAAATGGTGGAAAAGCAGTTTTAACAAATCATTTTGCGAACATTGTTTGCAGCATAAAACCGCAGTGGTTTGTAATGGAAAATGTTGAACGAATTACCAAAAATGCCATGTACGATGATATAAAAAAGCAATTTTTAAATAGTGGTTACGGTTTAACGGCTGTGACATTAAATGCGTCACTTTGTGGCGTTCCGCAAAAGCGTTCACGTTTTTTTCTGATTGGTGAACTTAATGGCAAACAAGATGCTTTGCTTGATTCATTGCAAACCAATTTGGCAAAAAAATCGATGACTATTCGTGATTATTTTGGTGAAACGTTAAATCTGCAATACTACTATCGTCATCCCAGAAGCTATGCGCGTCGAGGTATTTTTTCAATTGATGAACCGAGTCCAACAGTTAGGGGCGTTAATAGACCGATGCCACCTAATTACAAATTACACAGCGGCGACCCACAGGATATTGATTTAGAAACTGTAAGACCATTAACGACTTTGGAGCGTAGCTATTTACAAACTTTTCCCAAATCGTTTAATTTTTTTGGAACGAAAACGAATCTTGAACAGATGATTGGCAATGCTGTTCCTGTCAATATGGCTAGGTTTGTAGCGAGCGTTATAAATAATAAATTTAATCAACTGTCTAACTAGACTGAATCTACAATTTTCAATAAACCTCACGGTGTGGAAAGTAAAATGAAAAAAAATAATTGTCCCTACGATGAACATACAGAATCGGATTTAAAAGAGGATTATCCAATTAGGGAGTATGACATTACAGCATCACCAAATGATTTTAACCTTAAAACATTGTTCGATTTTATTGAATCTGGTGCATTAGTAATACCTGGATTTCAAAGAAATTATGTATGGGACATAATGAGAGCCTCGAAACTAATAGAATCTGTTTTATTAGGATTGCCGATTCCTCAAATATTTTTATATGAAGAAAGCAGAAATAGATTTTTGGTTATTGACGGTCAACAACGTTTAATGAGCATTTATTACTTTATAAAACAAAGATTTCCACGAAAAGAAAAACGTGTAGAGTTGCGTCGAATTTTTGGTGAATATGGTAAAATTCCAGATGCAATTTTAGAAGATGATGTGTATTTCAAAAAATTTAATCTTTATCTTCCTGATTCTGTTCCTAGTCAAAGTAATAGATACAACAAACTTAATTATTCAACTCTAGGCGAGCTTAAATTAAGTTTTGATATGCGGACTGTTCGTAACGTTATAGTTAAGCAAAATTTGCCTGACACAGATAATTCCTCTGTCTTTGAGATATTCAATAGATTAAACTCTGGGGGGATTAACTTAACCCCTCAAGAAATACGAGCAAGTTTATATCATTCAAAATTTTACAATATGCTTTTCCGAATCAATAATGAACCTCGCTGGAGAAAGTTATTAAATACTGACGAAGCTGATATTCACATGAGGGATGTTGAAATTCTGCTGAGAAGTTTTGCTATGCTCATTGAAGGTCAACAATACAAATCATCTATGGTTAAATTTTTAAATTCATTTTCAAATAAAAGTAAAACTTTGAACGAAAGCGATATTGAGTATTTGGAAAATTTGTTTGAAAAATTCCTGGAAAACACTGCTAGTCTTCCAAAAGGGATATTTTTTGGTTCACGCGGACGTTTTGCAACGTTATTTTTTGAAGCTGTTTTTGTTGCATCTTGCAAGTGTTCTTATGAAAACAAAAACCTTGCGCCTATAAAATTTACTATTGAGAGCATCCAAACTCTTTTCAAAGATTCTGAATTTATGACAGCTTCAAAAATACATACGGCCAGCTTAAGTAATGTCGAAATTAGACTAAGAAGAGCTGAAACGATACTGAGTTGTTAAAATGCCAACTATCATCGATAGCGGTTTACGGGAGCATAAACTTTTAACCGAGTTTTTAAGTGAAAATAACGAAATTTCATTTAAATCAAATGCCGATATTGTATTTACTAAGGTTTTGATTTTATCGTGTGCTAGCTATTTTGAAGATAGAATAATCACACTAATTTCCAACTACTGCTGTCACATCACGAACGACAATAAGCGTATCTCGTCTTTTATAAAAATCAAAGGATTAGATAGGCAATATCACACACTTTTCGATTGGAAAGAAAATAATGCAAATAAATTTTTTACGCATTTTGGTGATGAATTAAAAACAACGCACAAAACAGATATAAAAAACTCCGAGGATTTAAAATGTTTTGAGCAAGATTTTATGTTTTTAGGTAGGAGTAGAAACACTCTAGTTCATTCAAATTTTGCGAGTTTTTCAATCGAAGAAACTTATGAGGAAGTGTATGAAAAATTCAAAAATGCACTTAAATTTGTTGAATACTTAGAAAGTATTTTTAATTAAATCATTCAGAGAAAAAATCATGGCAGGTCGTAACCACCTTTATATTCCAGGCCCAACTAATGTGCCGAACGAAGTTTTAAATGCAATGCATGTTCCGATGGAAGATCATCGTTCGCCCGCATTTCCAAAATTGTTCGCGCCATTGTTAGAAGATTTGAAAAAAGTTTTCGGTACGACAACGGGACAAGCGTTTATTTTTCCTGCAACGGGTACAGCGGGCTGGGAAGTTGCCTTCACGAACGTTTTAAATCAAGGCGATAAAGTGTTGATTTACCGTTTTGGACAATTCGCGCATTTGTGGGCGAACATGGCGACACGTTTAGGTTTTCAAGTCGAATTACACGAAGAACCTTGGGGAATGGGCGTTCCATTAGACAAATTAGAAGCGCGTTTAAAAGAAGATACCAACCACGAAATCAAAGCGGTTTTAATTACGCATAACGAAACTTCAACAGGCGTAACGTCTGACATCGCAGGTGTTCGCAAAGCGATGGACGCGGCAAATCATCCTGCTTTCATGTTTGTCGATGGCGTAAGTTCGGTTGCCAGCATTGAATTCAAAATGGACGAATGGGGCGTTGACGCAATTATCAGCGGTTCACAAAAAGGTTTCATGTTGCCAGCCGGTGGTGCATTTTTAGGTTTCAGCGCGAAAGCCTTGAAAGCCGCCGAAACCGCCACGTTCCCACGTTGTTTCTTAGATTTGAAAGACCAAATCGCCAATAACGCCACAGGTTACACGCCTTACACACCGAATTTACCGTTACTTTACGGTTTGCGAAAATCGTTGGATATGTTGTTTGCTGAAGGGTTGGACAACGTTTATGCGCGTCATTTCCGTTTAGGTGAAGGCGTGCGTCGTGCGATTGCGGCGTGGGGTTTAACGACTTGCGCTCAAGAAGGTTTCTATTCAAATACCGTGACAGCCGTGGTTGTGCCAGCGGATAAAGATGCGCGTGAAGTGATTGGCGTGGCGTTTAATCGCTATAACATTTCGTTTGGTGGCGGCTTGTCAGAAGTGATGGGCAAAGTGTTCCGTATCGGTCACATGGGCGATATGAACGACGTTTCGATGCTGGGCGCAATCGCTGGGGCGGAAATGGCAATGTTAGATTGTGGTTTCGACATCAAAGCAGGTAGCGGTGTGGGCGCGGCGATTGAGTATTATCGTTCGACTGCGGCGAAGTAAGTTTTTTTAAAACACTAAAAATTTAAAGGCTCAAAGTGAATGGTTTGCACTTTGAGCCTTTTTGGTTGCGGTCATATTTTATCAATTGAGGCTACATGAGCGGTACTTACGAAGAACGACTTTTAGGAACTTTTATGGTGACTGAAAGTTTTTGGTCTATAAGATACTATTTTGCTGGGCCAGATATGAGGCATAACGGAACTTTTGTAACTATCAACGGAAGTAACATCAATACATATATTGATGCTTATAGAAAAAATTGGGCAGAATATGAAGCTCTTAAAACACAAATTCCAGAAGGTGGTTCGTTTAATAAACGTGGATTACAAGGAATGGCAATAAATGTTGGTAAAGGAGGCATTTATCAATCTGGCGTTTGTGTAGATGGTTGGCATATGCCGATTAGCAATGAAAAAGACTTAAACACCTTGCTTGAAAGTTTTGAGTCTTGCACAAATAAAGCACCCAAAATTATGGAATGGTTGAAAAATAATTAAAGCAACTAATCACACTTTCCGATAATCTGAAGATTTCACATTTATTATTTTTTGGGAGATTTAAAACATGAACAAACCTAAAGTCTTTATCACGCGCCGATGGACAGAATCCGTCGAAACAAAATTGCGTGATTTATACGACGTAACGTTGAACGAAACTGATCGACCTTTGACCACCGCCGAATTCAAATTCGCCTTACAAAATTACGATGCCGTTTGTCCGACGGTTTGTGATTCGTTTCCAGTCGATGTGTTGAATGTGGAAAATAAACGCTGCAAAATTTTGGCGAATTTCGGCGTGGGCTATAATCACATTGATATTCAAGCAGCGAAAAAGAACGGTTTAATCGTCACGAATACGCCGAATGTGTTGACGCAAAGCACCGCCGATATTGCCATGACGTTATTATTGATGACGGCACGACGTGGCGCGGAAGGTGATCGTTTGGTGCGAGCGAAAAAATGGACGGGTTGGTGTCCAACCAGTATGTTGAGTTCCAATGTGACGGGTGCAACGCTTGGTTTAATTGGTTTTGGGCGAATTGGGCAAGCGATGGCACGGAAAGCCCATCACGGTTTTGACATGAACATTATTTATTTCAGCCCGCGTGCGGCGGATGAATATGTGATTCAAGATTTGAATGCGACCCGCTGCGACACGTTGGAAGAATTATTACGACAAGCGGATTTTGTATCGCTGCATTGTCCCGCTGGCGCAAGCACAAAACATTTAATCAATACCGAAACGTTGAAATTCATGAAACCGACCGCGCATTTAATCAATACCGCACGCGGCGACGTGATTGATAGTCAGGCGTTAATCAACGCGCTAAAAGCCCAACAAATCGCCGGCGCAGGTTTGGATGTTTATGAAAATGAGCCTAATATTCACAGCGGTTTTTTGGAATTAGAAAATGTGACATTGTTACCGCATTTGGGTAGTGCGACGCTTGAAACGCGCACTGCAATGGGCGAAAAAGTGTTGGCGAATTTGGCGGCTTATTTTTCTGGTGAAGCATTACCCGATTCGGTGATTTAGAAAAATCCAAAATACCAAAATGTTGAGCCTGCACTAAAATCAGGCTCAACATGTTCTGTTATTTAGTCTGCCACGCGCGGTAGGCTTTCAATCCGCCATCGATATAACGCACATTGCTATATCCCATAGCCCGCAAACTGTCAGCTGACAATGCACCACGGTAATTCACATTACAATAGGTGATGATAGGCGTATCTAAATTGGGAATTTCATCTTCGACGTTCATTTCTAACTTGCCTCGGCTAATGTGTTTGGAGCCTGCAATATAGTCGGCATCGTGTTCTTCTTTGTCACGAATATCCAAAGCCAACGCGCCTTGCGTTAGAAGATCATCGACTTCATTAGGTTGTACGGACGAAACTCGTGTGCGAGCCGCATCGCCTATTTGGATAAATTTATCAGAGTAAGCCATTTTATTTCCTTGTGAATTGATGTTGATGATTGTGTGACTTGCTTCGTTGCGCGATGGCTAATGCCAACCGCCATATTGTGAAGTGGGATCGCCGCGAAAACCGGTGCTGGTTTTATTCGCATCGGGCGTATGAACACTGTTACTTGCCGCTAAAACTAAATTATTGCGTGAATAACCGCCAAGAGCCTGCGCTTTTGCGGCAATCGCGGTGGTTAGTTCGTTGATGTCATAGGTCGTTATATCGGCATCAATCGCCACGGCAATCAGATTATCGTAATGCAAAATAATGGGCAATTTTGTTTGAGCGGGAATTTCTAATTGATAACGTCCATTTTGCACACTTGCTGACGCGACCACATTTTCACCGTCAAGAGCATCAACATTACCCGTTTTGCCTTCAACTCTTCCAGAAAGTAAAACGGACGTTGCCGTATATTTTGTAACAGATTGCGTGGCAGGTTTGGATTGCTGCATTTCGTTACAACCCGCTAATAAAAGCACGTTTAACAAGCCAAGCAACCATAATTTTTTGTTAATAATTTGCATTTAAATTGCCTCCAGTTCACACCATGTTGAATCAATCGTAGTGGTTTTGTGCATATCGGTCAGACCTTCATTTTCCAAATTTTGCAATTTGCTTAAAACATCAATCGAACTAGCAGATAACTTTTGTAAATACGGAGTCAACGTTTCCATCGTTGCACCATTACCCACCATTTCAACAAGAAATTGTCCGATTTTATGCAATTCATCATGTGGCGATTCTAATTCTTGAAATGCGGTATTATCATGAAACATCATTTTTCCAGCACCATAATACCAGCGTCCTAAACGACATTCTTTACAAGATAACGGTGGTGTTTTGAGCAATTGACGATTCGGATGTGTTTGAGGAAGCGAAGCAGTTTTAATCAATTCACTAACCAAATTTTTTCGCCACTGGATGTGATCAACGATTGCCATGTGTATCAAGCCGACAGGGATTCCTGAATACCAACTGAAATCAGTCGAAATAAAGCTAATAAATTGGCAAATCGGAATCGCCTTACTTATCCAAAAACCTTGTACTTCGGTACAACCGGCATTTAACAGATAATGGTACTGTTCTTCGCTTTCAACCCCTTCTGCAACATGCTTAATCCCAGCTCATGTGCCAAACGAACAGACGTTGAAACAATCGTGGCATTTTTATCTGACGTGAGCATTCGTCCCACAATGCCTTGATCCAATTTAATCGTCGTGAAAGGCAATTTGCTTAATGTGTCGATTGAAGAATAACCTGTGCCAAAATCATCCATTGCCAAACTTAATCCCGCATTACGCAAAATCATAATGTTATCTTTGATAATACTCGCCGCTTCAAACGTCGCGGTTTCCGTTAGCTCTATTTGTAACTTATTTGCAGGTAACGCTGAATTTTTTAATGTATGCAACACCGACTGTGTGAAACAATCATCTTCAAAATCTTTTGCAGAAGCGTTAAATGAGACAACTAAATGTTCATCAATATCGGTCAAAACCAAAATATCTTCCACTAATTTAGGAAACATGTGACAGGTACTTTCTTTAATGAGTGACGATTGTTCTGCAATCGGAATAAATCGGCTCGGGAAAATTACCGTTCCATCGGGTTTTATCCATCTAATCAATGCTTCAGCACCAGCCACTTTCCCTGTTACCAACGACACTTTGGGTTGATAGAAAAAAGTGAACTCGTTATTTATAATCCCCTGCCTAATATCCGATTCAGTTTGCATTTTCAAATTACCTTCATGGTAGCTTCAACGCCGTTATACATCTACATCTTCTCCGATTTCCAACCACAACGAATTGATAATCGCCAATGCACTCGCCAAACCCACTCCCAAAATCCACGCAAAATACCACATCATTTTCTCCTAATACATCGTGTGTTGATTATCTTGAATTTGCTCAACGGTCACTTTGCCGCGCATCACTTTATAAACCCAACTCGTGTACGCAATGACAATCGGCATAAAAATAACGGTGGCGACTAAAAGCAATTGCAACGAATAACGACTCGCGCTTGAATCCCAAATAGTCAAACTACTTGCCGCCGAAAGACTGGAAGGCAACACAAACGGAAACATCGAACCGCCAGCCGTCACAATCGCGCCAATCATCGCTAAACTACTCAATACAAATGCCGTAGCGGAATGATTTTTTGCGGTAAAAAAGGGCGCGAGTAATGCAGAAATCACTGTTATCAGTGGCGCGAGTAACAGCAACGGATACGTTCCATAATTTTCAAGCCACAATCCTGTACTTTTGGCGACGGTTTTATGTAATGGATTTGCGGTAATTGTCGTGTCAATCGCTGACGTAATTTTATAACCATCTAAACCAAAAGCGACCCAAATTCCAGCCACTAAAAACAACACCACAAATAAAATACTGCTCCAACGAATCACAGTTTGAGCGCGTTCAGCGATTGCATTTTCAGTCCGTAAATGCAGAAAAACTGCGCCGTGCATAACACATAACGCCACGCCGACTAACACGCACAACAGCGGAAATAATTGGAATAAATCCCAAAATCCGCCTGCATAACTTGAACGCAAATCAGCATCTAATTCAAACGGCAAACCGACCATTAAATTTCCTGCTGCTAAACTCAATACAATCGCAGGCGTTGCGCCACCGACAAATAATGCCCAATCCCACGCCGAACGCCAGGTTGGGTTGGTTACTTTGCTGCGATAATCGAAACCGACAGGACGCAAAAATAAAGCAAATAAAAGGAGCAATAAACCCGCATAAACGCCCGAAAATAATACCGCGTAAACCAACGACCACGCGCCAAAAGTAATGCCACCGAGTGTCACGAGCCACGTTTGATTGCCTTCCCATGTCGGGCCGATGCTGTTCAAAATTACGCGCCGTTCATCGTCGGTTTTTCCTAAAAATGGCAACAACATTCCAATGCCGAAATCGAACCCGTCCATCACCGCAAAACCACAAATCAAAAAGACCAGAATGCCCCACCAAATAATGCGTAATAACTCGTAATCAAACATGATGGGTTCCTTCTTTTTCAAAATGATAATTGCCAGTGTGTAAACTGCTGGGCCCGAGTTTGATATATTTAATCATCAAGAATAATTCAATCACTAACAACGCGCTGTACATCACGAAGAAGCCCGCAATACTGGCGTACAACTGATCGCTGCTCAAACTCGACGTGCTTAAATGCGTCGGTAAAATGCCAGCAATTGTCCACGGTTGCCGACCGTATTCAGCCACCACCCAACCCAATTCGGACGCAATCCACGGTAATGGAATGCCGTAAAATGCCATTTTTAATAACCAACGCTGATTTTGTGCGGTGCGTTTGGCGTTGAAATAAAACGACGCGACGAAAATAAATAACATCAGCACGCCACAAAAAACCATGCCGCGAAATGTCCAAAACATCGGTGCCACGCGCGGAATCGAATCTTTAACTGCCAACTCGATTTGTGCGGGTGTCGCGTCAACCACATTTTCCGTGTATTTTTTTAACAATAAGCCATGACCCAAATCCACTTTATGTTTTTCAAAAATGGCTTTGGCAATTTCATTGGTTTTGTCTTCGCGCAAAATCTGTAAATTTTCGTAAGCCACCATGCCGTTGTTAATGCGTTTGCGCTTGCGTTCGTGAATTTCTTTGATGCCATCGACCGTTCCGTCAAGCGAGCGCGTTGCAATCAAGCCGAGTAAATACGGAAATTTAATCGCGTAATCTGTCGTCATGGTTTCTTCATTCGGCAAGCCAATCAACGTGAACGAGGCGGGAGCTTCTTCGGTTTCCCATTCGGCTTCAATCGCGGCGAGTTTCGCTTTTTGGACTTCGCCCACGGTGTAACCGCTTTCATCGCCCAACACAATCACTGACAAAATCGCGGCTAAACCAAAACCCGAGGCAATCCGAAATGAACGTCGTGCAAATGGAACGTCTTGACGCTTCAACAAATATAACGCGCTGATTCCCAACACAAACATCGAACCGGTAACGTAGCCCGCTGCGACCGTGTGAACGAATTTCACTTGCGCGACAGGATTAAAAAACAGCTCCGAAAAACTGGTTAATTCCATTCGCATCGTGTCGTAATTGAATTCTGCGCCGACTGGATTTTGCATCCACGCATTGGCAATCAAAATCCACAACGCCGACAAATTCGTTCCCAACGCGAGCAACCACGTTGTGGATAAATGCTGCATTTTGCTCAATCTATCCCAACCAAAAAAGAATAATCCGACAAAAGTAGATTCTAAAAAGAACGCCATCATGCCTTCAATCGCCAACGGTACGCCGAAAATATCCCCAACATAATGGGAGTAATACGCCCAATTGGTGCCGAACTGGAACTCCATCGTCAAACCCGTTGTTACGCCCATCGCAAAATTGATGCCGAATAATTTGCCCCAAAAGCGCGTCATGTCTTTGTAAATTTGTTTGCCCGTCATGACATAAAGTGATTCCATAATCGCCAACAAAAACGATAATCCTATCGTCAACGGCACAAACAAAAAGTGATACATCGCCGTCAGCGCGAATTGCAGGCGCGAAAGTTCTACAACTTCGTTGGTAATCATTTAAATTTTTCCTCTTTTGATATGGGTTCGCCCAGCAATCGATTGGCGAGACGCTGTTCATCAACGTGAATTTTTTGTCCGGCGAAAAAAAACCACCACACCAGCCCAAATAACGTGAATTTGATAATCACCGCGACGGTGATTTCCCAGCGAAAACGGTTCATTGTTTTCATAATTCGTTCAATTTCTTAACGGCTTCGTCGGTATCAAAAAATACCTGACCGTTTAATTGCGTCAACAAATGACTTCTTTCGAGTTTCACCAAAACAAAATGTTTCACTTCGGCAAGATTTAAACTAATTCCGACTTCTTTAAAATTTAAATTTAATTGTTCTAAGGCTTCCAATGCCGTTCTATCAATATCGCTCACTGACGTAAAAATCAGCACAACGTGTTCAATTTTCGGCGCAGCTTTTAATTCGGTATCGATAAATTCTTCGATAAAATTGATATTAGTAAACGTAATACTGTCGTCAACCCGCAGCAAAAGTAGCTTGTCCCACGTTTCTAAACAATCGATGCAGTGATTTTTGATGTTGCGATAATACGGCGTATTGGGAATGCGCCCCAACACGGCGATGTGTGGGTGACTGGTTTTTTGTAAATGACTGACAAACGTGAGGAAAATGCCGAGCATAATGCCTTCTTCAATCCCTAGAACCAACACGCCAATCAGCGTCATCAATTCAGCAATCCCGTCGCCTTTATCGTAATGCCAAGTGTGAAAAATACTCCGTAATTTCACCAACGGCACAATCGCCACCAAAATAATCACGGCTAATGCGGCTTTCGGAATGTTGCTAAACCATGAACTAAAAAAGACCACCGTAATCGATAATAGAATCGCGGCAATAATCATCGCCATTTGGGTGCGTGCGCCAGCGGAAAAATTCACCATTGTGCGACTAAAACCACCCGCAACGGGCATTCCGCCTGAAATAGCGGTGGCAAAATTCGCTACACCGAGCGCAATCAATTCTTGGTTTGGTTCAATTTTCTCACCGCGCAAACTCGCCATTACTTTCGCAATCGCCACGCTTTCAACGTACGCAATTAACGCAATGAAACTGGCGGATGGCAATAAAATCTTCCATTTTGAAATGTCGATAAAATCAAAACTTAAATGCGGCAAACCCGCTGGAATTTCGCCGACAATTGAAACGTGTTGTTCGGTTAAATTCCATTGGCTAACGGCTAAAGTGGTCAACGCAACGGTCACTAACGCGCCACATTTGCTGATTGCAGAGATTAACGTTGGCGAAACACGGATTTTTTTTAATAAGATATTTAACGGTTTTCCGAAAAATAATAATAACGCTACCGCCGCCAAACTCATGATGAATGACGGCAAATTGGTAGCGTGTAAATACTGCGAATAACAATTTAAATCAATGCCGCACGTTGGCGATTTCAAACCCAACGTTTGCGGCAATTGGCTTCCGATAATCAGCAACGCCGCGCCGCTGGTGAAACCCGTCAACACGGGATGACTGATAAAATTCACCAATCCGCCCATGCGAAACACCGCCATCAACAACATAATCGCGCCACTTTCTGCGGACAAAATCACCGCGCTTTGCAACGGATTTCCAAGTTGAACGACTTCGGGCGAATGCAACGCGCCGGCAATCATAATCGCCGCAATCGAAACAGGCCCAACGGAAAGTGTGCGACTTGTGCCTAAAACGGCATAAAAAAGCGGCGGCAAAATACTGGCGTACAACCCGAATTCGGGCGGCAATCCTGCGAGTAAGGCGTAAGCAATTCCTTGTGGTACCAGCAAAATCGCGGTGATAATGCCCGCGAATAAATCGCCGTTAAAATCGGCGCGGCGGTAAGTTTTTAACCAACTGAAAATCGGAAAGAATGACATGATTTAAGCGTTAATCTTTATCGACGAATTTTGTCGCGTAACTTGATTTATGCGGAATATCAAATCGAATGCCACGCAACATCAAGCTCCAATACATCCACGGGAAACCGATTTTTTTGCCAATCCACCAAATCCAACGGCTGGCGCGTGGGTCTAAAAATGGGAATGATGGCGTAATTTGACCGTCATAACTGAACTCAGCCAATAAAACCGTGTTCAACGAAGTCACCAGCGGACACGAACCGTAACCGTCGTATCTTGGCGATAACGCTTCGGCTTTCATCAAATGCAAAATGTTATCGACCACCACGGGAACTTGTTTGCGAACCGCCGCCGCTGTTTTCGCATTCGTCGTTGAAGCCGCATCGCCCAAACCAAACACGTTGGCGTATTTGTTGTGTTGCAACGTATTCGGATGCACATCAACGCGCCCATCAACATTTGCCAGCGGACTGGTTTTAATAAAATCGGGTGCGCTTTGTGGCGGCGTGACGTGAATCATGTCGAACTTTTCAATCGTTTGCTGCGTGTTGCCATTCGCATCGGTAAATTCAAACGTTGCCGTTTTCGCTTCACCATCGACTGCAATCAAATTGTGAGCAAAATGGGTTTTAATGCCGTATTTTTCAACGACTTTCGCCAACGGTTTTGCAAAGAAGGGAATGCCAAACATCGCGCCACCGACGTTGAAAAACTCCACGCTGATTTTGTCGGCAATGCTTTTTTGACGGAAACGATCCGCCGCCATGTACATAATTTTTTGTGGTGCGCCCGCGCATTTAATCGGCATCGCAGGTTGCGTGAATAACGCCCGACCTGATTTTAGATTTTTAATACATTCCCAAACATATTCTGTGGTTTCGGGTGAATAATTACTGCACACGCCGTTTTTGTTCAACGCTTCTTTTGCACCCGCGATTTTGTGCCAATCCATTTGAAAGCCAGGACAAACTACCAAATAATCGTAACTAATTACGTCGCCTGTTTTGAGTGTGACTGTGTTGGCTTCGGGTTGAAACGTGTCGGCGAATTCTTTAATCCATTTCACGCTGTCAGGAATTAAATCAGCTTCGTTGCGCGTGTGTTTCGCTAACGTTGATTCACCGCCGCCGATGATTGTGAAGGCGGCTTGATAATAATGTTTTTCGCTGGGTTCGATAATGGCGATGTCTATTTCTTTATTCATTCGACGCATATTGTTAGCGACTGAAACGCCTGCTGCGCCTCCGCCAACAATTAAAAGTGTGTGATGTTGTGTCATGTGTAAATCCTCATTTTTATTATTTTTCGGAGTACAAACTTTGGTTTATGTGAGCAAACCAAGGTTTGCACTCCGAATTTGATATTCGTTATTTGTTCCAACCTTCAAAGCCACCCGCCAACGATAAAACGTTGGTGTAGCCCAAAATTTGCAACGTTTGCGCGGCTAACGCGGAGCGTCCACCCGTGCGACAGTAGATTAACACCGCTTTGGTTTTATCGGTTAATTCAGACAACGCGCCGATTTTGAATTCTATAACACCACGCGGCAACAAAATTGCATTGTCGATGCAACCCGCCGAAAACTCGCTTTCTTCGCGCGTATCAATCAGCGTGATATTGCCTTCTGCCAATAATTTACGCGCCATGTCGGCATTGATTTCAGTGATGTTTTGTTTCGCTGACGAAACCAAATCTTGTCCCGTCATATTACTTTGCATCATGCAGAAAACAGCCGATTCATTATCACGAATCAGAACCGCTTTCGTGCGTTCTTCTTCATCCAGCCCACAATAACGATTCGCTGGCACCGCTTGATCAATCAAACGCGGTTTTGGCAAATTCAAATTGTTCATAATTTCAACAAACTGCTCGCGTGTTTTATTCGCCAAACGGGGATTGGTCGTGCGTTCCTGCATGATATTACTGATCCAACGTTGTTGATAATCATGCCCTGGATAAACCAGCGTATCATCTGGAAGCGTGAATAAACGCTGTGTAATTGCATCGTACAACGCACCCGAATCGCCACCTTGAAAATCGGTACGCCCACAACCACCGATTAACAACGAATCACCCGTAAATAAACGGTCGCGCCACAAGAAAGACGTACAACCTGGTGTGTGTCCAGCGGTGGAAATAGCTTTAATTTGTTCGTCGCCTAACATGAAAGTATCACCGTCTCTAATTTCCACATCGACTAATTGTGCGCCGCCAAACTGACTGACACAGGTTTTTGCGCCAGTGTGTTGGCGTAACAAACCGCTAGCTGTAATGTGATCCGCGTGAACATGGGTTTCAAATGAATAAATCAATTTCAAGCCGTTTTGTTTTAACAAATCCAAATACAACTCTAAATGCGTGTTGACGGGATCGATGAACGCGGCTTCTTTTGTCGTGTCGTCGGCGATTAAATAAGTGTAAGTCCACGTTGTAGGGTCGAATAATTGTTTGAACATGATGGTCGCTCCGATTTTTTAAAAGTTAATTTTGTTGAATTTTTAAATCTGCTTTTTGCCACGCATTCAAGCCGCCGTCCATATTGTAGAGCTTGTTGAAACCAGCGACTTTCAACACATCTGCCGCCGTTGCTGAACGCCCGCCACTGCGACATTGCGTAATTAACGGTCTGTTTTTGTATTGTTCCAATTCCGCCGCACGAGTTTTAATTTCGCCGAGCGGAATGTGAATCGCCCCCGCAATATGTCCCGCGTTCCATTCGTCATTTTCACGCACATCCACAATCACGGCTTTTTGTTCCAATTGCATTTGCGCGGCTTGTTGCACTGAAATTGACTGAACACCTTCTGCCAACGCCACTTGACCGCTGAGTAATGCCAAAATACCTAAGATGATTTTTTTCATTTTTGCCTCGTTGTTTTCATAGAGTTTGCAGGTGTTGTGCCAAGTTTGAAACATAGGTTCGCGCCTGCGATTTTAAAGGGTTTCTGTATTCTTAACGCTTTTTTCTTGTTTCATTTTATGTTTCAATGCGACACAAAATGTTTCAATAAAACACGCTTATGAAACGTAACACTAAACCTAAAAAGATGCAAAATGCAAATTGATAACGCTCAAAATTTTCACGGCATATTAAGCCGCTCGCCTTTAATGCGGGACGTTTTTCAGATTATTCAAACCGCCGCCCAAACCGAAGCAACCGTTTTAGTGCGCGGTGAAAGCGGTTCTGGAAAAGAATTAGTCGCCCGCGCCATTCATGAATTGAGCGGACGAAAAAACGCGCCTTTTTTAGCCGTCAATTGCGCGGCATTATCGAGTAATTTATTGGAAAGTGAATTATTTGGTCATGTGCGTGGCGCGTTCACGGGCGCAATTAAAGATCACAAAGGCTTATTTCAACGCGCTCAAGGCGGCACGTTATTTTTAGACGAAATCGCCGAATTGCCGATGGAATTACAGGCAAAATTGCTGCGCGTCATTCAAGAACGCAATTACGTTCCCGTCGGGGGCGTAATATCGATGCCAGTGAATGTGCGATTGGTCGCGGCAACGCATCGTTCGTTGCGCGAAGAAGTGAAAAGTGGACGGTTCCGCGAAGATTTAATGTATCGCTTACGGGTCGTGCCGATTTATTTACCGCCGTTGCGTGAACGTCGCGAAGATATTAGTTTGTTGATGTGGGCTTTTATTCATCAACACAACGCCGCGAATCGGCGCAAAATTGAAGAAATTGAACCTGAAGCGATGCGTTTATTGTTGGATTATGCGTGGCGCGGCAACATTCGAGAACTGCAAAATGTGGTGGAATATGCGTTTGCGGTGGGACGTGGCACGATTTTGAAAAGTGCTGAATTACCGCCTGAATTTCGAGAAGTTCAACCGATAATAATCAACAAACCGATTTCAATTGAAGATGAAAAAAGCGCAATTCAACGCGCGTTAACAGAAAATAAAAATGTTAATGCTGCGGCGAAAAGTTTGGGCATGAGTCGCGCCACATTTTGGCGAAAACGAAAGTTGTACGCTTTTTAGTTATCGAGAATTTCTTTCTTTACACAAAAATGTGTTGGATTACATTCATTACATTTAGTGTCAGTGTCAGAATGGTAATTTTCCCACGTCACCCAAACTAATTGAGATTGCTTATATTGACCTAATATTATGATATTTTGACAATCACACCGATGCACAATCACGCCACGTTGGGAAGAAATGAAACCAATAATACTGTCGCCAAATTCAGGAAGACAACATTGAGCAATTTCAACTTGGATATTACTCAAACCCGTGATGGATATTTCTTTAGAATAGTTTCGTTTTTTATTTGGATTTACATTGATGGGCGGTTCTTTTTTAATTTCAAGTGACGGTGAAATAGGAGTCTCTTTTACGAATGTCGTCGGGTGATTTTTAAACCAATCACTCACTTCTTGAATAGCGTGAGGTGTTTTTAAATAAGAATAGGGCTGTGTAATCCAATTATGATTCGGTGCCATTTCTCTGGTGGTTAAAATTTCAACTTGTTCCCCTGAATTGAGCTGATAACTGAGCGGGACAATTCGACCATTTACTTTTGCACCACGACAACGATGCCCGATTTCTGTTTTCAGTGCGTAAGCAAAATCCAACGGCGTAGCACCTTTCACTAAAGCCACGATAAAATTAGACGGCGTTAAAACGTAAACAGAATCGCTGGCTAATTCACTGTGAAATGCCTCTTCGGAGTCTGAATTACTTTCCTTCATTTCTAAAAGTTGACGCAAAATCGCAATGCTTTTTTCCATTGTTGCTGATTGTCGCCCGCCTTCTTTGTATGACCAATGTGCCGCAACCCCTAATTCTGCGTAATCGTGCATAGCGTGTGTGCGAATTTGTATTTCAATACGATTAAAATTTTTGTCTAAAACGATGGTATGCAAGGATTCGTAACCATTTTCTTTCGGATTCGCAATGTAATCGTCAAACTCTTTTGAAATCATTTTCCAGTGATGATGCACAACGCACAGCACGGTATAACAATCGGTCAAATTCTCCACCAGAACGCGCACCGCCAACAAAACGCACAGCACGGTATAACAATCGGTCAAATTCTCCACCAGAACGCGCACCGCCAACAAATCGTACAATTGATCAAAGTTCAGGCTTTTGTTCTGCATTTTTTTAAAAATGCTGTAAATGTGCTTTGGACGACCGTAACAATGACAAAGAATATTTTCTTTCGCCAGCATTTGTCGCAACGTAGAAGTGAAATGTTCGATTGCTTGCTCTCGTGCTTCGCGATTTATCGATAACGATTTGGCAATTTTCCGATAAGTTGCTGGATTTAAATGGCGAAACGCCATATCTTCCAGTTCCCATTTAAACTGATGAACGCCCAAACGGTTGGCAATCGGTGCGTAAATATCCAAAGTTTCTTGTGCGATAAAACGTCGAACGCCGACAGGTTCGTGTATTAAATGGCGGAATCGATGAATACGAAACGCCAATTTAATCAGAATCGCCCGCACGTCGTTCGTCATAGACAACAACATTTCGCGCAACATTTCAATTTGATTGGGCTGATTGACCATTTCCAGCGTGTAGATATTTACGCTACTCAACCAGTTTACGTCTTTCACTAATCCCGCCACGGTGTTACCAAATAACGCCGCAATATCGGGTGGCGGTTCGGCGTACATTAAACGCGAATCGCTTAAAATGGCTGCCAAAATAGTGCGAAAATCAACATTAAATTCGATTAAAATCGCGGCAACTTCCGCACTATTTGTAAAAGTATTAGCGGAATCTGCTACTAGCCCATTTATGATAGCCAATGCTTGTTGCAATTGTGCTTGTTCATGGGAAGAGTAGCGGTGTAATAATTCTTCAAGTGAACTAATGATAGGACTCATAATTTATCCAAACTAAGGTTTGTCGAGGTTACGGTCTGCTTGACATCCCCCCTGCTTTAAGGGGGGGGGGGGGGGGTCAATCAATAAAGCGTTTGGTTAAATCGCCAAACGCATCAATGCGGCGGTCGCGTAAAAATGGCCAAATGCGGCGCACGGTTTCCGTCCGTTTTTTATAAATTTCACAAATTAAAAGTTCCGTATTTATGGCGTTAGCGTGAACTAAAAATTCACCTTGTGCGCCAACAATAAAACTATTCCCCCAAAAATCAATACCGTTTTCAGAGTGTGGCGCGGTTTCAAAACCAATCCGATTGCACGAAATCACTGGCAACCCATTCGCTACCGCGTGACCGCGCTGCACCATAATCCACGCATCGAGTTGGCGAGCTTGCTCTTCAACCGTGTCGTGTTTATCCCAACCAATCGCGGTCGGATAAATCAATATCTCTGCTCCTGCTAACGCCATTAACCGCGAGGCTTCAGGATACCATTGATCCCAACAAATCAGCACGCCCAATTTGCCAATCGACGTTTGAATCGGCGTAAATCCTAAATCACCAGGCGTGAAATAATACTTTTCATAAAACGCTGGATCGTCAGGAATGTGCATTTTGCGATATTTACCCGCGATGCTGCCATCTTTATCAAACACCACGGCGGTGTTGTGATAAATCCCAGCGGCGCGACGTTCGAAAATAGTTGTCACAATGACAATCTGACATTCTTTCGCCAACGCCGCGAAAATATCAGTGGTTTCGCACGGAATCGGTTGCGCCAAATCAAACACGGTGTGATCTTCAGTTTGGCAAAAATACTTGCCCAAATGCAATTCGGGCAAGACCACTAAATCAGCATTCAAAGCGGCAGCTTCACGAATTTTAGCAATCGAAAAGGCTAAATTCACTTGCGGATTATCATCGCCACAGGGTTGTTGAACCGCACTCACGATTAACGTATTTTTCATAAATTAGCCTCGCGCTTGCTCAGGAAATTGCATCGTCATGCAATGCAAACTGCCATATTGTTGCACCAACGGAAGACACGGAATCGGGCATAGTTTGTGTTGGGGGAAAACTTTCGCCAAACGTTCCAGCGCGATTTTATCTTTGTCGTCACCATAAACCGGCACTAACACCGCGTGATTGATGATTAAAAAATTCGCGTAATTCGCCGGCAACGGTTCATCATCTTCATCGAAAATGGGTGTTGGCAAAGGCAGGGCAACCAAATGATACGGTTCGCCAGCAGCTGTGCGGAACATTTCCAACTGCATTTTCATACGATTCAGGCTTTCGTAATGAGGATCGTCGAGATTGTCGCAGCTGGTGTACGCAATCGTGGTCGTGTTGCAAAAACGCGCCAAGGTATCAATGTGCGCGTCGGTATCGTCGCCCGCTAAATTTTCTTGTTGCAGCCACAAAACCCGTTTCGCGCCCAAATGGGTGGCGAGTTGTTGCTCGATTTGTTCTTTCGTCAAACCGTTGTTGCGGTTCGGATTCAGCAAGCAATGGCTGGTGGTTAAAATCGCGCCTTCGCCGTCACTTTCAACGCTGCCGCCTTCCAAAATAAAATCGATGTCATGATGCGCTTTGCCTTTGAAAAACTTGGCGTTCGCTAATTTGTGATTCAGCGCGTTGTCATTGGCGAAATCGTATTTTTCGCCCCAACCGTTAAATTGAAAATTCAGATATTTCAACGCGCCTTCTTTTTCGACGGTCAAAAAAGTCGTGTCGCGCACCCAAATGTCATTGACCGGCGCGTGAATGAATTGAATGTCTTCGTGGCGTTCAACGAGTTTTTCGATGTGATGTTGGTGTGCGTCGTCACGGCAAACAATCAGCAAACGTTGGTATTCGGTAATCGTGTCGGCAATGATGCTGTACGTTTCTTCGACGGATTCGAGGTTGTCGCTAAAATCACCTGTTGCGTGGGGCCAAGCGATTAAAACGGCGGCTTGTTTTTCCCATTCTGCTGGAAATCTTGTCATTGGTTTTTCCTTGTAAATAAACGATTAGTGTTTGGTAGCTTGTGCCAACATGGCTTTTAATTGCTCAACTTCAAGCAATGCCGCTTCAGCACGTTGTGATTCATTTTCAGCACGTTGTGATTCATTTTCAGCACGTTGTGATTCATTTTCAGCACGTTGTGATTCATTTTCAGCGCGTTGCGATTCATTTTCAGCACGTTGAAATTCAATATCTGCACGTTGCTTTGCAGCGTCAGCGGATTTTATCGCGGTGACTTTTTCACGCATCGCACGCTCCAATTCTTCTTGAATCGTCGCTTGAACGCGAATGTATTCCTGACGCGCTTGATAACGGTCGTACTGATGTTCTTTTTCAGAAAAAACAGTTAACGTATTCATGGCTTGCCTCATTTCTGTTGTCACCATCCAATCGGGCAATGTTTCGTTATTAAGTTGCCCGCCTTCGTTAAAAAATTTCAACCAGCGTTCACTTTCCGATTCAATATTTTTCGCGTGAAATTTATTCAATTCCAACAACCAAATGCCGCCGTGTTCGTTGAGCGAATTGCCGAATGTGTCACGCAATTTGAAATTGTGAACGTATCGCTCATCGGCTTCAATTAAATTTTCCGCCAACAACCAAATGGAATACGTTGGCTTCAACGTCAGATAATTTTGACCACTTTGCAATTGTTGACTGTAAATATCCGCCCAGTTATATGCAATTCGATCCGCCAAATAAGCATTCACCACCAATTGAATTTCAACTTGATAAAGTCGCCCAGCGTCGTCCCGCGCCTTCACATCAACAATACTTAATTTGTCATTCAAAAATTCTTTGTCGTTGTACGGATTCAAAATATCGACGTAACTAATCGGCGACGGTAATTCGTCATGCAAAATGGCATTCAAAAAGTGAATCAATAAATTCCTGTTTTCTTCCGCACCTAAAATCGCTTTGAAAACACAATCTACTTTCGGGTCGATTTTATGTTTCATAACTCAACTGAATTCAACCACAAATCATGTTTATTGCACAAACTCAAAACGTGCAACGTGCCGCTGTAATTTGGCAAATTGAACGTTGAAATCGCCACTTTATCCGTGGTCGGATTAAAGAAATGCTCATCCAAAAACTGATAATTTTTGTCGAGCAAAATGTGTTTCACAATGTAATGTTCAAACCCGTTCATTTCGTGCGCGGTGGTGACTTTCACGGTTGATTTTTCAATTTCAATCGTGGGTAAATGGGTGGCAATTTTGCCCGCGAAACGTCCCGCATTTTCTTTCGTGTAAAACAATCCACCCGCGCCAATCAATTCAGCCTGTTTTGTTTCTGCCAACAAAGGCGTGGCGTTCAACGTCATTAAACCTGCGCCAGCCAAACCCAATCTCATAAAATTACGTCTGTTCATTTTTCTCTCCTAAAATTAAAAATTACTCTTCGCCCGCGATTGATAACTGCTCAATCAAAATCGAGCCAGTTCGTATATTGCCACGCAAATCGACATCGTTACCAATCGCCACCATATTTTTGAACATATCTTTTAAATTACCCGCGATGGTGATTTCTTCAACGGGATATTGAATCACGCCATTTTCCACCCAGAAACCCGCTGCGCCCCGCGAATAATCGCCCGTCATCATTTTTACACCTTGCCCCATCAGTTCCGTCACCAATAAACCGGTGCCGAGCATTTTTAGCATCGATTCAAAATCACCGGCGTTCGATGTGAGCGTTAAATTTCTCACACTGCCAGCGTTTCCAGTGCTTTTCAACCCTAATTTTTTTGCGGAATAAGTGCTTAACACATAATCTTTCAAAATGCCGTCACGCACCAAATCACGGGAGCGCGTAGTTACGCCTTCGCTGTCGAACGATGCGCTACCTAATGCGCCGCGTAAATGTGGTTGCTCGTGAATATGCACGAAATCAGGAAAAATTTGCGTGTCGAGCGCGTCCAATAAAAACGTCGATTTGCGATATAAACTGCCGCCACTAATCGCGCCAATAAACGAACTCAATAAACCGCCCGCCATTTCTGCGCTGAATAAAACAGGGCATTGACGCGGACTTAAACTGCGTCCGCCCAAACGGCGCAACGTCCGTTCCGCTGCTTTAATGCCGACTTCGCGAGCCGATTCTAATTGTGCGGCATTTCGCGCCACGCTGTACCAATAATCCCGCTGCATATCGTCGCCGCGTTGCGCGAGAACTGAACAACTCAACGAATGACGCGACGCGACCCGCGCTTGCAAAAATCCCAAACTGTTGCCCAATACGCTAATTCCCTGATGCGTGCTGACTGACGCGCCTTCAGAATTACTAATATCGGCGTGATAAAAACGCGCCGCATTTTCGCATTCAATCGCTAATTCAATCGCTTTTTCCGATGACAAATCCCACGGATGATACAAATCTAAATCGGGAAATTCGGTGGCTAATAAATCCGCGTCGGGCAAGCCTGAAAATTCGTCTTCGCTGGTGTAACGCGCAATGCTGCACGCCGCGCTGACCGTTTCTTTTATCGACGCGGGCGACAAATCGGTGGTACTCGCCGCACCTTTTCGCTGTCCAAAATAAACCGTTACGCCTAAACCTTGGCTGCAATGATGTTCAATTGTTTCCACAACGCCCAATCGTGCGGTGACAGATAAACCATCGTCAACGCTCAAACCCGCTTCCGCCGCCGTTGCACCTTGCGCTTTGGCTTCGTCTAAAAGTTGTTGAACGGTATTTTTTAATTCTGCAATGCGGTTATTCTGCACAAAGAAATCCTTTTAATGTTTAGACGCAGCAGTATCAACCGTGCGTGATTTGTTAATAAAAATGTTTTTTAAACGATTTAACGCTGAATGCAGCGTCGTATCCATCACCGTTTCGTTGCCAATCGATACAATAATTCGCGTCAATTCTGGCATTTTGTTTTTGGTCGAAGCAATGTAAATCGGTTGAACGTATAAAATCGTGTTGTTCATAGGCAAAATCACCATTCGCCCCATTTCTACCGACGAACCATTTTGATCCCACAACGTAAATTGTTCCGAAATTTCAGGATGCTGTTGCGTTAACGCCTCGATTTGTTCGGGACCATTCACTTGCACATCTTTACCGAATTTGAACACCGTCAAACTGGGTTTATACGCGCCACTACAACCGACTTTATCCATCGTGCTGGCGATTCCAACCATGCTCAAATTGTTTCGATTAACCGGTGTCATCGCGTTAATTAAATCAAATTCTTCGGTGTCGTTACAATCGCCGAAATCCATAGTTTGATAATACGGCAAAACGGGCTTTTCGTGGACATTTGCTTGCGCCCACGTTTCGGCTTGTTCGTAAAATAATTCGGGGTTTTGTTGATGATATTTTGCGTAAACTTGCATCTGAATTGTGTACAAATCGCGAGGATAACGCAAATGCGCTTTCAATTCGGCAGGCATTTCGTCCAGCGGTTTAAATAAGCTCGGATACGCGCGGCTGTAGGCTTTGGCAATCACATCATTTGAATCTATCAAATAATAATCCACATCGCCATCAAACGCATCGATGGTAATTTTCACCGAATTACGAATGTAGTTAAACGGTTTTTGCCCGTTCAAATTTTCATTATAAATTGGTTTCGACACCGGATATTTATCAGACAAGGTGTACGCATCTTGAATCCAATAAAAACGGTCTTTCGTCATCACTAAATAGGGATCTTTATCCAAATGCAAAAACGGCGTAAGTTTGTGAATGCGTTCGGTAATGTTGCGATAAATTTTCAGTTTACTGTCTGTGGAAATGTTGGTGGAGAAAAACAGCTTTTCGTCGGCTAATTTAAACGCAAATAACGCTTTTTTAAACGTCGAACTAAACGGAATGCCCCCGTCACCGTGATACGGTTCACTTTCCAAATGGTCGGTTCCAGCAATACCAACAACGTTTAATTCATTCGGCACAATCACATAATCATATTGCTCTTGACCGTAATAAATATCAGGACGAGCGACGGTTAAATTCACGTCCGAGTGCATATTCAAATCCCGCAAATACCACGTCAACGGCGCATCTGCCTCTTGCGCGGCAGGTGTCATGACTGCGCCGTAACCGTGCGTGTAACGTAAATGCCGATTTTCCCAATTCTGTGCTTCTTTCGGTAATTTAGAAATGTTCACTTCTCGCGCGGAAATGTTCACTTGACGGAGATGATTCGAAATCAAATAGCGGTCTTCGTCCACCGATAAAAATTTGTAATACGGACGAATTTCTTGCAGCTGTTTATAACTGAAAATAATAAATTCCCGATCCCAAACGGGGATATTTTCAAAATGCTTTTGCGAACTCCATGTTTCAATATCTTGCGCAGCATCGATTTTCACGGTCATCTCTACCGTTTTTATATTTTGCAAATCATACGCCGCGAGCGTCGCGTTGATGTTATGTTGCATAAACTCTTTTTCGGCTTTGACGGGATTCGGATTCACTACAAAACGTTGCAAGGCTTCAGGAATAAACTGCAAATTCGGTGTTTGCCAAACCGCTAAAAATATAAATAATGAAATCCACAACGGCTGAGGTTTATCGTGTTTTTCAGAATGAACGAATTGAATCGCCGCCAACGCGAAAATTAAAAATGTCGCCATCGCCGCCCAAATTAACGGTAATTGATAACGCACTTCAATAAATCCAGGTCCGAAGAAAATTGGTTCGTGATTATCGGTATAAAGTAGCGCGAAGCGTTCTAGCATAAAGCCAAACAACACAAACGCGACCACAAAACCAATCAACAACGTTAAATGGATTTTCGCGCCTTTTGGATAACTTTTGCGTTGATCGGGAATGTAAGTGTGTTCCAACCAATACAAAATGCCGACCATGACAAAAATCAACGAGGCGGTGATTAACAACACTTGTTGAATCAGTTGATAAGTGGGGTACGCAAGCATATAAAAACTCACGTCATTGCCGTAAACCGTTTCTTTTACGCCCGATGTATCGCCAAAGAAATACATCAAGGTCGATTCCCATTGATCATAAAATGGCGTGGCAATCATTAACGCTAAAAATAACGAAATGGGCGTGTAAACTTTCGCCGAGCCACTCATAAAAGTATCGGCAAATTTTTGAACGCGGCGACTTTCTGAATTACTCAAATTTTCGGCGGAATTCAAGCCTAAATAACGCGCTGCTAACCAAAAATGGGTAAAGAAAATGATGAAAAATGCCAGCGTCACGCCACCAGAAAGAAAAAATTTATACAGTAAGCGCAGCCAAAAATACGATTCTAATTTCAGCGATTGATACCACCAAAGGTCTACAAAAAAATCGATAAAAATAAAATGAAAAGCAACGAATAAAACCACTGCAAGCGCGATTGTACCGCCCAGCAACGCGGGTAAAAATTTCAAATTCCGCATGGAGTTCCTCTTTAAAATAAAAAATAATAGATTTAGCGTCATTCTAACTTAAATGCCGCGATAACCCGAAGTAATTGGATAGCGGCGGTCACGTCCAAAGGCGCGTTCGCTAATTCGGATTCCCGTTGCCGATTGACGGCGTTTGTATTCGCTCCCGTCCACTAAACGAATGGCGCGTGTGACGTGTTCGGGCGAAAATCCAGCGGCGATAATTTCATCAGCGGTTTGATTTTGTTCAATATAACGCGCCAAAATCGGGTCGAGTATTTCATACGGCGGCAACGAATCGGCATCACATTGATTTGGCGACAGTTCTGCCGACGGCGCACGAGTCAGCACGCGCTCTGGAATGACGGGCGAAATCGAATTACGAAAACGCGCCAATTCATAAACCAGCAATTTTGGCACATCTTTAATTGGCGCAAAACCGCCACACATATCGCCGTACAACGTCGCATAACCGACGCTCATTTCACTTTTATTGCCGGTGGTTAAAAGCAATTTTCCTTGTTTATTCGACATCGCCATCAACACGACACCGCGACAACGCGCTTGGATATTTTCTTCGGTGGTATCGGCGGGCGTATTAGCAAAAGTTTTCGCCAACATTTCGGTGAACGCTTTTACCGCTGGTTCAATCGGAATCGAATGATATTTCACGCCCATGATTTCAGTTTGAATTTTTGCGTCATCATTGCTCATGTCGAGTGTATATTTTGACGGTAACGAAACCGCTTCAACATTCTCCGCGCCTAACGCATCAACAGCTAACGCTAACACCAACGCCGAATCAATGCCGCCCGACAATCCTAAAATCGCGCCTTTAAAACCATTTTTACGAACGTAACCCGCCGTGCCAAGAACGAGGGCTTTATAAATACTAGAAAGCCCGTCTTTTTGAAGGTGAGTTGGCTTTATTTGCTTTACAGGCTGACCATTTTCAAATTCCACCACGCTGATTTGTTCAACAAATTCTTCCGCGCGAAACACGATTTCACCTTCTGCATTCACCACGAATGACGCGCCATCAAACACCAATTCATCTTGTCCACCGACCGCATTCACATAAACAATGGGAAGTTGTGCGGTTTTCGCGTGCGAGCTGATTAAGGTTTCACGTTGTTGTGCTTTGCCAGCATGAAATGGCGAGGCATTGAGCGTCAATAAAATTTCTGCGCCTGCGTCTTTGGTCGCTTGCACCATGTCAGAATGCCAAACATCTTCACAAATACTCAAGCCAATAAATTGACCTTTGAACTCAAACACGCATGGTTTTTCACCCGCCGTAAAATAACGCTGTTCGTCAAATACACCGTAATTCGGTAATTTTTGTTTACGATAAATCGCCGAAATGCAGCCTTCCGACAAAACAGCCGCGCTGTTATACAATTTTTCGCCATCAAATTCGGGAAATCCAACCACAATTCCAATGTCTGGCGTGATGTTTGCTAGTTGAAATAGTGCGTTATTAGCTTCACTTATAAAATCCCGTCGAAACAGCAAATCTTCGGGCGGGTATCCTGTGATTGCCAATTCTGGAAACACAATCAAATCAATAACTAAGGAACGTTTTACCTTCGTTATAATTTCAATAATGTGGTTAAAGTTTGTGGCGACATTGCCGATTAAACTGTCAGTTTGAACAAGCGCGATTTTTAGGGTCATGACTTTTTAGGTAAAAAGGTTCAAAGGAATCTGCCGGCAATCATAACCTAAGCATCGAATTTTGTACTGACGATTTGATGGTACTAATTTTATTTTTATAACAGGTGAAGCCGATGAAAACTGAACAAGAAAACACCAATGATTCTGTCTGGTGGAATTTTATTGAAGCCTTGAGTGATGAATTTATTAACCAAACTGGTTTTGGCATTTATGCTCACATTACGCCGTTAGATGTACATCATGTTTATAAAGAATTTCAACAACATAAAGCACCGATTCGTAGTTTTGCTCGTAAGTACGTTCGCACTTATGTTTGATGGCTTTAAACGTGACGCTGCTGTTTTTTTGTCTTTTTGATGAAGTAGCAGCGTCAATTTTTTAATTTAAATTTAGCTTTGGTGTCATGAAAACATTAACTTATTCTTTGTCCGAAAACGTTTTACCGTGGTTTAAGCTGTTGATTCTTACGACGGCATTCGCTTTATTATCCGGTTGTGCGGGGGATATGGATATTAAACCTGAACCCATCGCCCAGCAGCGTCCCGTTGTCAAACACAGTACGAACGCCCCTGCTGTCGATTATGCGTTGAGTTTTCAAGGTGCGCCGTATCATTATGGCAAGGCTTCGCCAGAAGAAGGGTTTGATTGCAGTGGTTTTGTGAAATATGTTTATGATCATAACGGCGTGCATTTGCCGCGCACCGTGCGTGAAATGTCGAATGCGTTAACGCCTGTGGCGAATAATAATATCCATTCAGGGGATTTGGTGTTTTTTAATACCAGCGGGGATTCTGCGTCCCATGTGGGAATTTATGTGAATGAAAATAATTTTGTTCATGCGCCCAGTTCTCGCGCCGGAAAAGTCATGGTGTCGAGTTTGAAAAATAGCTATTGGCGCGAGCGATTTATTGATGCTCGTCGACCACAAAAAAATTGAAATCGCCCGAAATCTAAACTTCTCAATCTTCGCTTTTAAACATTTATATTCAATGTCGATATTCTAAGAATTAAGCATAAGCACAGACAAAAGTCTGCGCTCAACGCCTATTTCAACAACGTCACGACACGTTTTAAAATTCTTCCCAATCATCATTACCCGATACAAAAATTTCTTTTGGCATAGCCTGGGGGGACAACATCGCTTTTTTAACGGGCGAATTTTTTACAACCGAAACCGTTTTTTTCACCGTACTTTGTTGACGAACCGACACATTATTTCCTGTGTTGAAATACGCCAATTCTTTGGCTAAATTCTGAGTTTGCGTTTCGAGTGATTCCGCGCTTGCGGCTACTTGTTCGACTAACGCTGCGTTTTGTTGCGTAACATCGTCCATCGACGCAACAGCTTGACCAACTTGTGAAATACCTGCGCTTTGTTCATCGGAAGCACTCGCAATTTCGGCAATAATCGTGGTCACACCTTGAATAGCACTTACAATTTCTTGCATGGTTTGACCCGCCGCCGCGACTTGTTTGCTGCCACTGGCCACCCGTTCAACAGAATCACTAATCAGCCGTTTAATTTCGCCAGCGGCATTCGCGGCACGTTGCGCTAAATTACGGACTTCAATCGCCACCACCGCAAAACCTTTACCTTGTTCACCTGCGCGAGCGGCTTCGACCGCAGCGTTCAATGCCAAAATGTTGGTTTGAAAAGCAATATCGTCAATCACTGAAATAATATCGACGATTCGCAAAGATGATTCATTGATGTTGTCCATCGTACTGACTACTTCTTTAACAACGCTCACACCCCGATTTGCCGTTTCAGTTGCGCCCATTGCTAACACATTTGCTTGTTTTGCATTTTCAGTGTTGTGCGTGACGGTTGAAGTCAACTCCTGCATACTTGCCGCTGTTTCTTCTAAAGCCGCCGCTTGTTTTTCAGTGCGATTCGCTAAATCATTATTTCCCGCTGCAATTTCTATAGATGCCGCAGCAATCATGTCCGTCGTTTCTTTAATTTCCGCCATTAAACTTTTCAAATTGTCTGCCGTATTATTGATGCTGACTTTCATATCATTGAAAATTCCTGCGTAATCTTGGGTAATTTGTTGTGTCAAATCGCCGTCAGCTAACGCCCCCGTTACTCGCACAACATCCTTTAAACCACTTTCCGTCACGTTGGATAAGCGGTTTAATGATTCCGCAATCGTTTTGGTGAAACCGGTTTTACCATTCATGCTAATTTTATAGTTAAATTCGCCTTGGTTTGCGGCGGCATCGACTAACTCTTGAATTTCTTTAATGATTTTTGCTAATGAATCCACCGTATTATTGACACCTTGTTTAGTTTCGCCAAACATGCCTTGATAATCGCGGATTACTTTTTGACTTAAATCTCCCTTCGCTAATGCTCCAACGACGCGAATAGTATCTTTAAATGCCTCTTCAACTATGTCACTCAGTTGATTTAATTCGCCACCAATCTCTTTTCCAACTCCTTGTTTATCAGCAAGATTCATTTTTTGACTGAAATCACCACGCGATACGGCATTGACAATCGTTTCAATTTCTTTAATCAGTTGATTCAAATTAGTTTGCATAGTTTGCATCGCTCGTAATAACACGCTGATTTCGTCATTAGTTTCAATTACAATCCGTGAACTCAAATCACCGTGAGCAATGGCGGTAGCGACTTTTTGCGCGTTATCGATTGCGCGAATGATAGTGCGAGTAAACGCAAAACCAATAAAAATAGCGAATCCTAAACCCAAAACTAAAGTGATAATTGATCCAATTAAAATCATGTTATAACGTTCTTGCGCGGCTTCGTAAGATTGTTTTGAAATCTCAATTTGAATGTTGATTAAGTTATCAATGTCCTCAGATACAGCATCAAAAAGTGGGCGAATTTCTATGATAATCAGTTTTTTAAGAATTTCAGTTTCATTTGCATTGATTAACGGTATAGCAGGTAATAAGGCTTGATTGTTATATTTTTCATTGTCTTTAAAAAACTTATCAGCCATAATTCTTTCTTCCGGAGTCAAATAAGTCGCAATGTAATCTTTCCAAAGATTATGAACTTTAACGATATTTTCTTTAATCGCTAAAGTATTTCCCTCATTTTTCTCATGGCTGTCAAAAACAAACCCCGCATTAACTTTTAATCGTGAAATAATTTGAAGTGCTTTAATTTCCGACAATTGTGTAACAGGAACCAAGCGATCTTTATAAATTGTTTGTAAGTTATCGTTGCTATATGTAATACCAAATAAACCCACTGCACTCAGTACAATCGCTAAAATGGACATCGCGCTAATAATTGAAATCAGCCGCGAACGGATGGAAAAATTGTTAAACATAAAAATGTTCCCTTAATGGTTTTAAATTGAACAAGGAAAATAAAATAAAATGACGACTATTATTTTTTGTTCATTTTGCAGTTCGCATTATATCGACAGTGAATGAAGATTTATAAATAAACGTTTAATGTAAATAAAGGTTTTTTAATAATGGGCGATAACTTTGTTTGATGCGTGACGACGATAATTTTCGTGGTAACGATTTTTAAACCATTAAATACAAAAAAATTTTATGAAAAAATCACTGGTTTTCCTGACTGTACTTGCAACAACTAGCTTTTCAACGGCTAGTTTCGCACAACAAAGTTTATTTAATGTCCCGTCGGCGGAAATTACGGAACATGGAAAATTCTTTTTTCAAGAGCAAATCAATTTAGGTAAGCTGTCAGGCGTGGCGAATACGACGATTGATTATGGGTTGGAAAATGAATTAGAAATTGGGGTGAACATTTTTAACGTGGATTTGTATCCGACGAATGAAATGCGGAATCCGTATGTGTTAGCGAATTTTCAAAAAGGCTTCACGATTAACGAGCATTATAAAATCGGGGTCGGTACGCAAACGGGTATGACACCGCCGATTCATACTCAAAAAGTTGATATTCCGAGCTTTTCTTATTTCAATAACGCAGTCAATTTTGAAGAATACGGACGGTACAATTTGGGGGCGTATCACGCCAATCACGCTTATGCAGGGGAGGGCGATTCGTTTGGAATTATGGCGGGCGTGGAATATCCGTTGCTCGAAAAGAAATTCCATTTGATGGGCGATATTTTGACGGGCAATAACGATATTAGTGTTGCGGTATTGGGTGTTGTATTTTTTCTGCCACAGGATTGGCAATTATCGTTAGGCGCACAATTACCCGCGCCCACGAGTGACAACGATTACGGCGCGGTGATTGAGTTTACAAAATTATAGCGTAGGCTTTGTGAAAGGAGTTGTTTTGAATCAATGGGGTGTATAGTTTTTATGCCGAGCAGTTTTAGGCAAAACAACCAAGGAATTGAAAAATGTATCCGATACAAGAAGTTGTTCAGGAATTGATAGAATTGATAGAGGTTAATAACTGGAAAGATAAATTCGAGGAGGCAATTAAAAGCACGCTTCAACAACACGTCTCTCAAGTCAAACACATCAAAAATCTTAAAGACTGTTTAACATGGCTTAATGATTTACTTCACTGGGTTCCTACAGAAAATTATCCTGGCAAGGAAATTTACAACCGTCTCGCTGAATTTTACTTTATCTTTGATCAGCCGCCACTTTTAGCATTGCAGAACAAGATAATACCGCGTGATCACGCGCTACCATCAACTCCACTCTCCGCATGGATGGTGAGTTACGCTCAAGCGATGGGTGCATTTCTCGACACGCCCGAATCGCTAACGCCCGAATCGCTTGAATCCATGTACAACTCACCTAACTACAATATGAGCGATTATATTTGCCCGCACGGTGGTTGGAAGAGTTTTAATCAATTTTTCGCTAGAAATTACAAACCAGGGATGCGACCTGTCGCCGCGTTGTGTGATCAAAGTATTATCGTTTCGCCAGCAGATGCGGTTTTCAAGGGACAATGGGAAATCCGCACAGATTCGCATATCACCATTAAAAATCTGCATTGGAAAGTACAAGAATTGATGGAAGGTAGCCCGTATAAAGATAGATTTAAAAATGGGATTTTTACACACAGTTTTTTGAACACGACCGACTATCATCGTCAACATACGCCCGTCGGCGGTAAAGTGTTAGAAGCGCGGGTGATTTTGGGACAAGTGTATTTGGATGTTTGTGCCGTTCCCGTTGAGCATGACACCGAAGGAAATTGCACGTTAAAAGGAAAGCGTAGACTTGAACTCCCTGACGACGCGGGATATGAGTTTACGCAAGCGCGGGGCTTGGTGGTACTTGAAACGCCGATTGGTTTAGTCGCGATATTGCCGATGGGTATGGCGCAAGTTTCTTCAGTTATTGTCACAGCAGAAGTGGGCGTAACACTTCGTAAAGGCGAAGAAATTTCGTACTTCCAATTTGGTGGTTCTGATATTGTGATGCTTTTTGAAGCATCGAGTAACGTCAGTTTTACCGCTCAACCAGATGTTCACTATAAACAAGGCACTAAAATCGCGCAGGCGTATCCAGTCCTTTAAAATCAATAATGGATGAGTTTCAAGCAAACTCATCCATTGCAAGTAACACACATCCCACGCTGTCTGGTATCATTTCCCCCATCTTTTTACCGCAAAAAACTCACTCAATGAACAGAACCGACTTATTTAAAAAACACCTCGCGCAACGCATTCTTATTCTCGATGGCGCGATGGGAACGATGATTCAAAGCTATAAACTCGACGAAAAAGACTATCGCGGCGAACGTTTTGCGAATTGGCAAACCGACGTGAAAGGCAATAATGATTTGTTGTGTTTGACGCAACCCGACATTATTAAAGCGATTCACAGCGCGTATTTTGAAGCGGGCGCGGATATTGTCGAAACGAATACCTTTAATTCCACCACGATTGCGATGGCGGATTATGAAATGGAATCGTTGGCGTATGAACTCAATTTTGCGGCGGCAAAAGTGGCGCGGGAAGCGGCTGATGAATTTTCAACACCTGAAAAACCGCGTTTTGTCGCAGGCGTACTCGGCCCCACAAATCGCACCGCGTCGATGTCGCCCGATGTGAACGACCCTGGTTTTCGAAATATCTTTTTTGATGATTTAGTGATTGCGTACACCGAAGCCACGAAAGCGTTAATCGATGGCGGTGCGGATTTGATTTTAATCGAAACCGTGTTTGATACGCTGAACGCAAAAGCCGCGATTTTCGCGGTGGAAAGTGCGTTTGAAGAATTAGGTTTTGCGTTGCCTGTGATGATTTCTGGCACGATTACCGACGCTTCGGGACGCACGCTTTCGGGTCAAACGGTGGGCGCGTTTTGGAATTCATTGAAGCACGTCAAACCGATTTCGTTTGGTTTCAATTGCGCGTTGGGCGCGACCGAATTACGCCAATATATTGAAGAATTATCAAACATCGCAGACACACACGTTTCAGCTCATCCCAACGCAGGCTTGCCAAATGCCTTTGGTGAATATGACGAAACGCCCGAACAAATGGCGGCAGAAATTGCCGATTGGGCAGCAAGCGGTTATTTAAATATCATTGGTGGATGTTGCGGCACGTCGCCTGATACGATTCGCGCCATCGTCAAAGCGGTTGAAAAATTCCCCCCACGCCAAATTCCCGATATTCCCAAACATTGCGGTTTGTCAGGTTTAGAACCGTTGAACATTACCGCCGAAAGTTTGTTTGTGAACGTCGGCGAACGCACAAATGTTACAGGTTCAGCCGCATTTAAACGCTTAATTATCGAAGGTAATTTTGAAGCAGCATTAGACGTTGCGAAACAACAAGTCGAAAACGGCGCACAAATTATCGACATCAATATGGACGAGGGCATGCTCGAATCCAAAGAAGCGATGGTGCGTTTTTTGATGTTGATTGCGTCTGAACCCGACATTTCAAAAGTGCCAATCATGTTGGATTCGTCGAAATGGGACATTTTGGAAGCGGGTTTAAAATGTATTCAAGGCAAAGGCGTAGTCAATTCGATTTCGATGAAAGAAGGCGAAGCTAAATTTATTGAACACGCAAAATTGGTGCGACGTTACGGCGCGGCGGTGATTGTGATGGCGTTCGACGAAGCGGGACAAGCCGATACGAAAGAACGCAAAATTGAAATTTGCCAACGCGCGTACAAAATTCTCACCGAACAAATCGGCTTTCCGCCTGAAGATATTATTTTTGACCCGAACATTTTTGCCGTCGCCACGGGCATCGACGAACACAATAATTACGGCGTGGATTTCATTGAAGCGACCCGCGAAATTAAACGCACTTTGCCGCACGCGCTGATTTCGGGCGGCGTGTCGAACGTGTCATTTTCGTTTCGTGGCAATAATCCTGTCCGCGAAGCGATTCACGCCGTATTTTTGTATCACGCGATTAAAGCGGGCATGTCGATGGGCATTGTGAACGCGGGACAACTCGCGCTTTATGAAGATATTCCACGCGAATTACGCGACGCTGTTGAAAACGTGATTTTGAATCAACACAACGGCGACGGCACCGATATGTTGCTCGCATTGGCAGAAAAATATCGTGGTGACGGTTCGATTGAAGTCAAAAAAGAAGATGCCGAATGGCGACATTTACCCGTCAATCAACGTTTGGCGCACGCGCTGGTGAAAGGAATTACCGATTTCATTGACGAAGATACCGAAGAAGCGCGTTTGCAAGCCGAACGCCCGTTGCACGTTATCGAAGGCGCGTTGATGGACGGCATGAACGTCGTCGGTGATTTGTTTGGCGCGGGTAAAATGTTTTTGCCGCAAGTGGTGAAATCAGCGCGAGTCATGAAAAAAGCCGTGGCGTATTTAATGCCGTTTATGGAAGCGGATAAATCTGCCGCTGACCGTCAAAGTAACGGCAAAATTTTGATGGCAACTGTGAAAGGCGACGTTCACGACATCGGTAAAAATATCGTAGCTGTCGTGTTGCAATGCAACAATTACGACGTGATTGATTTGGGCGTAATGGTTTCAGCTGAAAAGATTTTGCAAACGGCGCGGCTTGAAAAGGTTGATATTATTGGTTTGAGCGGTTTGATTACGCCGTCGCTCGACGAAATGGTTCACGTCGCCAAAGAAATGCAACGCCAAGGTTTTACGATTCCGTTGTTGATTGGTGGCGCGACGACTTCTCGCGCTCATACCGCTGTGAAAATCGAACCGCATTATAAAAATGCCGTGGTTTATGTGACCGACGCATCCCGCGCGGTGGGCGTGGCGAGTAATTTGTTGAGCGGTGAATTAGCCACCGATTATATGGCGAGCATTCGGGCGGAATACGTTGAAGTGCGTGAGCGTCACAAAGGCAAAGAAGCCAAAACGCTGCAACATTCGCTCGAAAATGCGCGTAAAAATAAACACGTTTGGACAAATCATCCTGTGAAACCGTCATTTTTAGGCGTGAAAGTGATTGACGATGTGTCGCTCGAAACGCTGGCAAAATATATCGATTGGTCGCCCTTTTTTCAAACGTGGGAACTCGCGGGCGGTTATCCGAAAATTCTAAATGATGAAGTGGTCGGCGATGTGGCGCGTAAATTATTCGCCGAAGCGCAAGAAATGCTCGAAAAAATTATTGCTGGAAATTGGCTAGAAAACCGCGCCGTGATTGGTTTCTTCCCTGCAAATTCTGTCGATGATGATATTCAATTATATGCGGACGAATCACGCCAAGAAGTGATTGAAACGTTGCATCATTTACGTCAACAAAACGTGAAAGCACCTGGTCGTGCAAATTTTTGTTTATCGGATTTTGTCGCGCCAATCGAAAGCGGCGTGGTGGATTATATCGGTGGATTTGCCGTGACGACGGGGATTAACATCGAAACGAAACTCGCTGAATTTGAAAAAGGCCATGACGATTACAGCGCGATTATGTTGAAAGCGTTGGCGGATAGATTAGCCGAAGCGTTTGCGGAGTATTTGCATTTGCTCGTCCGTAAAGAATACTGGGGTTATGCCAGCGACGAAAGTTTAGATAATGAAGCGTTGATTAACGAGAATTACAAAGGCATTCGTCCTGCGCCAGGTTATCCCGCGTGTCCCGATCACTCTGAAAAGGCGAAATTATTTGCGTTGCTGAATGTGACTGAAAATACCACGATTGAATTGACTGAAAATTTTGCGATGTATCCCGCGTCAGCGGTGAGCGGCTGGTATTTCGCGCATCCACAATCACAGTATTTTAACGTCGGTAAAATCGATAAAGACCAACTCGCGGATTATGCGCGACGTAAAAATATGGCAGAAGAGGTTGCCGCGCGTTGGTTGGTGGCACATTTGAATAATTAAGCAGAAAATTATTTCAAAAAAAAACCGCCCCAGCATAATGCTGAAGGGCGGTTTTTTATTTTGAGAAATCGGCAGAAAACTATTTAATTAAACTTAACAACACACCCGCTGCGACCGCCGAACCAATTACGCCTGCCACGTTTGGCCCCATTGCGTGCATCAATAAAAAATTATGCGGATTACTTTCTAAGCCAATTTTATTCGCGACTCGCGCTGCCATCGGTACCGCAGAAACGCCCGCTGCACCAATTAACGGGTTAATCGGCGTATCGCTAAATCGATTCATCAATTTTGCCATCATCACACCGGCCGCCGTTCCAATCGCAAATGCCACCGCGCCTAACGCTAAAATGCCCAGCGTTTTGACTTGTAAAAATGCTTCAGCACTCAGTTTTGAACCGACTGCTAATCCTAAGAAAATCGTCACGATGTTAATCAATTCGTTTTGTGCCGTTTGACTTAAACGATCGACCACACCACTCGCATTCATTAAATTACCCAACGCAAACATGCCCACCAATGGCGTGGCAGAAGGCAACAATAAAATCGATAACAACAACAGCGTGAGCGGAAACAGAATTTTTTCGGTTTTGCTGACGTGACGCAGTTGCTGCATTTCGATTTTACGTTCGGCTTCGGTCGTCAACGCCCGCATAATGGGCGGTTGAATTAACGGCACCAACGCCATATACGAGTAAGCAGCAACGGCAATTGCACCGAGCAAATCCGGTGCGAGTTTCGACGCAACATAAATAGCGGTTGGTCCATCCGCGCCGCCGATAATGCCAATTGCCGCCGCATCTTTCAGCGAAAATTCCAAACCTGGAATGGCGTTTAATGCCAACGCGCCAATTAACGATGCAAAAATACCGACTTGCGCCGCCGCGCCCAATAATAACGTTTTAGGATTGGCAATCATCGGGCCAAAATCGGTCATCGCGCCCACGCCCATAAAAATCAGTAACGGAAAAATGCCCAACTTAATGCCGTAATACAAAAAATGCAGAATCCCGCCTTCTTCGGCAATTCCCGCGATGGGAATGTTGCTCAAAATTGCGCCAAAACCAATCGGCAATAATAACAACGGCTCAAAGCCTTTTTTGATGGCCAAAAATAACAACAAAAAACCGATGAGCATCATAAATGCCTGTCCACCAGTAAAGTTGTAAATGCCAGTGCTGTGCCACAATGAAGTTAAATTTTCCATGACAACCTTTATAAAGAAACTAACACATTGCCACCAGCAACCGCATTGCCTTCTTTCACATGAACCGCGCTGACTACGCCGGTGAATTTAGAACGGACTTCGGTTTCCATTTTCATCGCTTCCATTAACACAACGACATCGCCTTCGTCCACTTCGCTACCGACGCTGACTAACACTTTTAAAATGTTGCCCGACATCGGTGCGGCAATGGTTGCGCCACTTCCCGCGACAGCCGCTAACGGTGCCGCATGATGGGGAACAGCTTGGATATTTAACGCCTTGCCGCCTACCGCCACCGCCACATTGAAGTTTTTGCCATCGACGTTGACGGTGTAGGTTTCAACGCCTGACTCTTTTTTCGGTGCATTTGCAGCGGCAAAGGCTTCTGCGTCAGGTTTCGGTTCAAATGCGCTCGGATTATTACGATTCGCCAAAAACTTCCAACCAATTTGCGCGAATAAACCGTTAATTAAAGCGTCTTCTTCTATATTTCCGGTTAATTTTACATTTTCAACTTTAGCTTTTTCTTGAACATCTGCTATCAATTTGTTCATTTCCGCGTCGATTAAATCCGCTGGACGACAAGTAATCGGCTGTGCGCCATTTAAAACTTTCGCCTGTAATTCGGCATTAACGGGCGCGGGTGTTTCGCCGTATTCACCTTTTAAAACGGCGGCGGTTTCTTTGGTAATCGATTTATAACGCTCTCCATTCATGACATTCATCACGGCTTGCGTGCCAACAATTTGCGAAGTCGGCGTGACCAAGGGAATAAAACCTAAATCTTCACGCACGCGCGGTATTTCTCTCATGACTTCGTCAAATTTATCCGCAGCACCTTGTTCTTTAAGCTGACTTTCCATATTCGTCAACATGCCGCCCGGTACTTGTGACACTAGAATTCGACTATCTACGCCTTTCAAACCGCCTTCAAATTGCGTGTATTTTTTACGCACGTCACGGAAATAATGCGCGATGTTTTCGAGTTTTAATAAATCCAAACCGGTGGCGCGTTTTTCGCCTTCTAAACTAGCGACGATGGTTTCAGTGGGGCTGTGACCATACGTCATACTCAAAGACGAAATCGCTGTGTCAACGTTATCAACGCCCGCTTCGACGGCTTTAATTAACGTCGCGACGCTCAAACCGGTTGTCGCGTGGCAATGTAAATGTATCGGAATCGCCGTGCTTTTTTTCAATTTTGACACAAGTTCAAAGGCTTCGTACGGTTTCAATAATCCCGCCATGTCCTTAATACAAATCGAATCCGCGCCCATATCTTCAATCGTTTTGCCTAAATCCAGCCACGTTTGTAACGTATGAACCGGGCTAGTCGTGTAAGAAATGGTGCCTTGTGCGTGTTTGCCCGTTTGTTTAACCGCTTTAATCGAATGTTCAATATTACGCATATCGTTCATCGCATCGAAAATACGAAATACGTCAATGCCATTCACCGCGCAACGCTCAATAAATTTATCGACCACATCGTCGGCATAATGGCGATAACCGAGTAAATTCTGACCCCGCAATAACATTTGTTGTGGCGTTTTCGGCATCGCTGCTTTTAATGCGCGTAATCTTTCCCACGGGTCTTCGCCCAAATAACGAATGCACGCATCAAACGTTGCGCCGCCCCATGATTCAATTGACCAGTAACCGATTTCATCTAATTGAGCGCAAATCGGCAACATATCTTCGGTACGAATGCGCGTAGCTAAAATAGACTGATGTGCGTCACGCAAAACCACTTCGGTGATGCCTAATTTTTGGGTGTTAATAGCCATTTTTAATATCTCTCCTTTTGCTGTCCAGTTTTTATTAGCAACTGTTTAGCGTTTGATTGGCAAGGGTTGGAAGGTATGATTAAGTATTAGTGTGTGCTGCGATATTGGTGTATCGCGGCAGTTATCGCTGCGATATAACTTTTATCGATCGCGGTATTTTTGGCAACAGGAATGCTGATGCTGGATACAGGTTCTTCAGGGAAATAACGCTGTATCAATCCAGACATTGTGTTAATAACGATGACAAGCATCGTTAAAAATAAAAACACAATACCCATGCCCGCAAACATCAATTCTATGCCACTGCTCATAAGTTCTGTCATGTTGCTCACTAGGTAAAATTTATAATTGGTGCATTGTATTATATTATCTAAAAAAAACTGTAGTAATTGCATGCGGAACGGTGTAATTTTTTACTGATAATGTTTCTTTAACGCAAAATTCAAGCCGTTGTCTAATTTGACGTTTATACTCATTTCAATATATCATTAAGAGATGGAAAATCGACTACCCGAAATCATTGATCCCACTCATCTTGCCGATAAACGCGGCGAATTACACGGACAAATACCCATTAACCGCTTAACTCGTTTGGCTGAACAATTAGTCAATGACGAGGGTGTTGTGACAGTTGACCTTTATTTTGGGCGAGAAGGTCGCACACCCAAAATTGATGGCAATTTAAAAGCAACGTTGATGCTTGAGTGTCAAAATTGTTTGGAAGGTGTTGAATTTCAAATCAATCATGAAGTGAAATTAGGCGTTGTCATCACGTTTGAGCAAGTTGAACGTTTATCTGAAGAGCTTGAACCTTTGTTGCTTGAAGAAGAAACCATACTGTTAATCACGCTTGTTGAAGACGAATTGTTATTGCATCTGCCTGACTATCCAAAACATTCGCATGATTGCATCGCGAATAAAGCAGTTAAAAAACACACCGTTGCTTTCGATGAAGCAACCACCCAAAAACCGAATCCATTTTCTGTTTTAGCCCATTTAAAATCTACTGGAGAAGCCTAATGGCAGTACAAAAGAGTAAAGTTACCCGTTCAAGACGCGGTCAACGTCGTTCACATGACGCATTAACTGCAAAAACCTTATCAACCGATTCAATCACAGGTGAAATTCACTTGCGTCATCACATGACACCCGACGGTTATTTCAAAGGTCGTTTAATTGTGGGTTCTGCTGTTGAAATTGACTAAACGTTAATTTTCAAACGAACACAAAATGCCGAATCAGAGTTTTTCTGATTCGGCTTCTTTTTATGCACTGCGGAGCGATTAGTCAGCGTGAGTTTAACTATTTCCATTGATGCAATGGGCGGCGATTTCGGGGTAGACGTTACCGTTCCTGCGTCATTAGCCCGATTACAAGAAAATCCAGCCCTAACTCTCATTTTAGTTGGTGACGAAACCCTTTTAAATCCGTTGTTAGAACAAGCCTTGCCACTTTATGGCGAACGATTACAGATTCAACACGCTTCGCAAACGGTGGACATGGACGAATCACCCGCCAAAGCCCTCAAAAATAAAAAAGATTCTTCCATGCGTGTGGCGATTAACTTAGTTCGTGACGGGCGTGCCGATGCGTGCGTCAGTGCAGGAAATACAGGCGCGTTAATGGCGACCGCCCGATTCGTGTTGAAAATGTTAGTTGGCATCGACCGCCCCGCTATTATTTCAACGTTGCCATCGATTAACGGACACACCCACGTTTTAGATTTAGGTGCGAATGTCGATTGCACCGCCGAACATTTATTTCAATTCGCTGTCATGGGAAATGAACTCGTAAAAGCGATTGAAGGTATTGAAAGCCCGCGCGTCGGCTTGTTGAACATCGGCGAAGAAGATATGAAAGGCAATGAACAAGTCAAAACTGCCGCCAAATTATTAGAAAATTCACATCTCAATTACATTGGTTACGTCGAAGGCAATTCGATTAACGCGGGAAATATCAAAGTGGATTTGATTGTGTGCGACGGTTTTGTCGGAAATGTCTCGTTGAAATCCATCGAAGGCGCAGCAAAAATGATTGCCACCACCTTGAAAGAAGCGTTTTCAAAAAATTGGCTGACCAAACTTGCCGCAGTCGTTGCGTATCCCGTGTTAAAAAGTTTCAAAAATCGCATCGACCCACGTCTGTACAATGGCGCGAGTTTTCTAGGTTTGCGCGGATTGGTGATTAAAAGTCACGGTGGCGCGGACGTATTAGCGTTCAAAACGGCAATCAAATTAGCGGAAGTCGAAGTGCAACAAAATGTCATTCAAAAAATCACCGAACAAGTCGAAGCGACTTTAGCCCAGCGAGTTGCCTTATGAGCCGTCACACAAAAATTATTGGTACAGGCGGCTATTTGCCTGAAAACATCGTCACAAATCAGCAACTTGCGGAAAGCGTCGAAACGTCCGACGAATGGATTTTTGAACGCACAGGCATTCGCAGTCGTTGTATTGTTGCCGCCCACGAAACCGCCGCCAGCATGGCAGAAATTGCCGCCCGCCAAGCGATTGAAGCCGCCCAAATTCAGCCGAATGACATTGATTTAATTATTGTCGCCACGGGAACGCCCGATAACGTTTATCCGAGTACCGCGTGTTTGTTGCAACATCGTTTAGGCGTGACAGGCGGCGTGGCGTTTGATATTCAAGCGGCGTGTTCAGGTTCGATTTTTGCGTTAAGCATCGCCGACCAATACATCAAATCAGGTGCGGCAAAAACGGTGTTAATCGTCGGTTCAGAAGTCTGTTCGCGGATTGTCGATTGGACAGATCGCGGCACTTGCATTTTATTTGGTGATGGCGCGGGCGCAATGTTGTTGCAGGCTTCCACCGAAGTCGGCGTGTTATCGACGCACATTCATTCCGATGGTCAATATGAAGATTTGTTAAATTGCCCCAACCCACAAGCGATGGGCGATGAAGAATCATTAGGCTACATTGCGATGCGTGGAAATGAAGTGTTTAAAGTCGCGGTGAACACGCTCGGACGCATTGTTGACGAAACGCTCGAAGCGCACAACATGGATAAATCTGAAATTGATTGGCTCGTGCCGCATCAAGCGAACATTCGGATTATCGCGGCGACTGCGAAAAAATTAAAAATGTCGATGGAACAAGTGGTTGTGACGCTCGAAACACAAGGAAATACGTCGTCTGCGTCGGTTTTATTGGCGTTCAATGAAGCAGTGCGTGACGGTCGAATTCAACGCGGACAAACTGTTTTGCTTGAAGCCTTTGGAGCTGGATTTACTTGGGGTTCGGCGTTGGTTCGGTATTAAACTTTTATCTTTCAATTTGAATCTAAAGGAACAAATAATGAAAAAATCTAAATTACTAACTGTTTTATATTGCCTCATAGCATTAAGCAATGTTGCTTACGCCGATTCATTAGATAATTTGCTAAATGACGTTAATAAACGAATCTCTCTTGTTGAAAAGGTAGGGGATTGCAAAGTAAAGTCTAATTTTAATAATATGACCGAATGTGAAGCAGTGATTGCAAAATGCCCAGCAGGTACGATTTTAGTCCCCAAGCCACTGTCAAAATGCAGTTTCTCTGATTCTAATGGGGATAAACCCCAAGCCTATTCTTATTTTTCCGAGGAAAAATCGAACGAAAAAGAGGGGCAACAAGTATGCAATATAACGTGGTCAATGATGCCACAAGTAGATTACAGCATTAAATCAACTGCAGCTTGTGCAAAAATACCCAAAGCAGTTCCAGGAATACTTAAAAAATTCGGTGCTGATTTCAAAATCTAACGTAACTTTGAGTGTTTGATTTGGCTTTGTGAATTTTGAAATTTTGATTTTTTGGAGGTTTTACGATGGACGCAATTAGTTACACACAAGCACGCAATTCGTTATCAACCGTGATGGCGCGTGTGACAGAAAATCATGAACCTTTGATTATTACGCCGCGCAAAGGTAAAGCCACGGTTTTGATGGCATTGGAAGATTTTAATGCGTGGCAAGAAACGAGTTATCTCACTCGTTCACCAGCCAATGCCGCTGATTTGTTGGAAGCAGTTAAAGAAATTGCAGCGCGACGTAATATTTAATCGAGCGTGAGTTAATCGAAGCATGATTTCTTTTCGTGAACGCGCTTGGGATGATTACCTGTTTTGGCAACAAACGAACAAAGCCATTCATAAGCGCATCAATTTGTTGATTAAAGATATTCAACGAAATCCATTTGAAGGCATTGGCAAACCTGAACCATTGAAATATGAGTTTAGTGGTTTTTGGTCACGTCGAATTGATGATGAGCATCGTTTGGTTATCGTTATCGCCGTTTGAGTAAAGATTACGAAGTCTTGACCGATTCCAGTGCTGCTTTTATTCACATTGCTATGATTAACTTGATGCTCGGACGGTTGGCTGACTGATTTTGATACTTTTAAAACACGCACTAAAAACAAAGAGGGTAGTACAGGCAGATTAGATTTGGTATGCAGAGATTTGACGTGTAACGGTGAGCAAGTCGCTACCATCTACGAAAAACGGTGGAAAGTAGAGGAATATCACAAATCGTTGAAATCAAAATTAGGTTTAACAAAATCACCCTCTCGCACCATGACTACACAAAATAATCATGTTTTTATGTCAATTTACGGCTTTTTCAAACTGGAATGTTTGAAGATTAAGCACCAGCTTAATCATTTTGCTTTGAGAGCCAAATTGATGATTCGTGCAACCCTTGTGCCTATGCAGAATTGGCTAAACTTCACGCTGCGTAACATCAGTTATTTAGGAAAGATGTCTATTGATTTTGGTATTCGGATCAAAAAGGATGCACAAATTCCAAATTCTCAAGGGAGTTTTGTTCGGACAGAGAAATTATTTTGGTTTCTCAACGTAGGCGAGCAAATGTTCATGGATTCGCCCCTCCGCATGACAGGCGTGGATACTTACCTCACTAGATTGCTTGCGTCTCCATGATGGTAAATTGTTGATTCAAACCCCTGTGATAGAAAACTCGAAGCCTACGCGAGACGTTGGCAGATTGAAATAAAAGACGTGGTTTTAATTTGGAAGATACACACCGCACTAATCGTCTGCGTTTGAAACGGTTACTTGCTGTGAGGGTCGTTGCTTTTTGTTGGGCGTACCGGACGGGTGAATGGCAACATGAAAACGTCAAACCGATTAAAAATACTTTTCAATAATGGATGATTTTTGTAAAGATGTTTTATATTTAACGCCTTCAACTGTTACCGAAACGGCTATTTTTCCCATTTTTTCAGAACGCTGTGTTTTAACCATTCCGTCGATTTTTATATCCGGATAATTTGAATTTTTTGCTCGGGCGGCAAGTGTAGAATAATGCTTAATGCCAGTGTTTTCTTCAGCTTCAACTAGCGAGATGTATTTTATTTCGCGAATCCAAATAGCAATGAAAGGTTTTCTCTCACCAACGCTTTGAGATAGAGCCAACTGAAATACTAAAGGTTTGAGCCACTTCTTTATGACTTTCAAATTTGATACCTGTATTTCAACTGCTTTTTCAGCACAACGGCGTGGACGCTGTCCTTCATCAACGCAGTAATAACCTCCCTAGTTATAACCTATTTGCTTGTGAATTTGTTTGTATAAAACATTCAGTTGCCGATTTGCCCTATATTTTAAGGGTCGAGTTCTCGTTTTCTGTGGGACACTTTACATCATGTAACGCTTCGTCTACACAGCAATAAACATAAATGATAAAATCTTTGACCGGCATGGCTCTTTATCCTGAATTGATTTGCTTTGGCAAAAGCAACTCTACAGGAAATGGGGTTATGCTTTCAATTCAATAAAAAGTCGAACATCGCGTTAGAGAAATTATGATGAAAAATTTTAAGATTTTGAAAACCAATGACTTTCCTTTTTTGAAAGGAGCGGGGGGATTTGCGTTAATCTCACTTTTAACCGCCTGCGAACCGACAAAAACGCTGCAAAAATTTGAAGGTTACACGCAAGGCACAACGTATCACATCAGTTTTTGGTCGTCGCAAAAAAACGTCAATGCCATTGCGTTACAACAAGCGGTAGATGGTGAATTAAAACGACTCGACGAACAATTATCAAATTACCGTGATGATTCGGTGATTGAAAAATTCAACGCAACCAATTCCACGGAGCCGCAAGAAATCGGGGCTGAAATTGTCAATTTAATCGAAAGAACGCGCGTCGTCAGTGAAGTCAGTCGCGGCTGTTACGATTTAACGATTAAACCGTTGTTTGATTTGTGGGGTTTTAAAGGTGAAACCTTAACGCCACCCACGCCCGCCGCGTTGCAACAAGTCTTAAAACAAGTCGGTTTTAATCAGTTAGAAATGACCGATGCCACGCATTTACGCAAACGGATTCCCAATTTAAAAGTCGATTTGTCGTCGGTGGGACAAGGTTACAGCGTTGGGCAAATTGCGGGCATATTTGACGTGCAAGGCATTGACAATTATTTGATTGAAATCGGCGGCGAATTACAAACGCGCGGTAAAAAACCCGATGCTTCAACGTGGCGCGTGGCGTTAGAAAAACCCTTGTCGGGCGAACGCTCGATGCACAAAATTATTACCGTTGACCGCGCCGAACCTTTAGCAGTAACGACTTCGGGAACGTATCGGCATTTTTTTGATGCCGATGGTAAGCGTTACAGTCATATTTTAGATGCGAAAACGGGCGAACCGATTCATCATGAAACGGTTTCGGTGACGGTATTTGATAATGACGCGACAACCGCCGAAATTTGGGATACGGCGTTATTGTGTTTGGGACGCGAAGCGGGAATTGAAGTGGCGAATCAAGCGGGAATTGCTGCCCTGTTTATTGAGCAGCAAGGTGACACGTTTAATGAATTTAATTCGACCGCGTTGGATGCCTTGAAAACAGTGATGATCAAATAGGTTTTTTATTGCGAACGCACCCAATCGCCAACTTTAATGCCCAATTTACTGATAGAACCTTCAACGCTACCAATCGCATAACGTGGCGCGATACTTTGAATCGTCAACACGCTGACGGGCTGTTTGTCGCTGGTAATATAACTGCTGCCGCCTTCCAAATGCAGCCCACTGCTCGCTGTTCCGTAAACAATCAATTGATCACCTACATTCAACTTTTCTTGTGCGCCCGCATCGATAAAGACTTTCTCGCCTTTAATGTCCGCAATGCGTGTCGCAAACGGGTAACAATTCAACGCTTGCTGAATATCGTGACTGGCTTTATCGATAATTTCTGTGATTTTTTTGCCGGTTTCAGTTGTGCGAAAACCATCGCTGCCCACGGCGTAACTCGCCGGAATAAAGACATTGCCTTCCGATTTATCGACATAACGGCGTTGCAACAATAACGCGCCGGTCATGCCATCGTGAACGTAAACATCAATGCCGATATTTCGTTTGCCTGAAATGTGACGCTCCCAACTAGTGACCAATGCTTCAATGCCGCTGCCTTGCATATATTCGTCGGAGGCAACCTCTAAATCACGAATCACGCCCGACAACACAAATTGTGCGCCAGATTTATTCGCCACTTGAACCACTTTCGGCACTTGATAAGCGTCGCGTTCTTGCATTTCCGGAGCTAAATCCGGACGCGGATACAACGCGATATTCGTGGCATTGATGCCGATAAACTGATTCGATTCCATCAACAAATTGTTAATTTCACGCGGAATACCATTATCTACATCGTTGGTTTCGTAATCGCTGATTTGTTCTTGCACCATACGCGGAAATGCCGTAGCAATCATGCGTTTCCGATACGTTTGTGGACACATTCCCGTCGGCGATAATTCGACCATCGCTTTAACGTGGTAAATATCACCAGTTTGCCATTCACGCAAAATTTTGGTGTTACTCACCGCCGCTGCCGAACGCATGGTCATTGAATCGAGCTGCAAATTATTGTGGCTGACCGATGATTGACTACGAACCGCCATTGATGACTGCTGCGACGCAACGCGAATGGCATCTTGTAAGGCTTGTTTTTTAGCGAGTAACACCGCGCCATTGTGGATCGCCGCTTGACCTTCAACCGTGACGATATTTTGTGACAAATTTTGCGGCAATGTTGGCGCACACGAAACTGTGCCTAACATCGCACCGAATGCTGCAATCCTCAATAAGCGTGTGACCATCCGTTATTCCTCGATGAGTAACGGACGATTAAAACCAGACGTGAGCGGATAATCATAACAATCCATGCTGTTACAATGCGCGGGCGTTGAAATCGCGGTGCTGGCGACTTGTATCATTGGCGCGGCACTGGAAAACGGCGTTAATAATTCCGGCTGCTCTTTTGGCGGTACGGGAATTTGCATACATTCACGAACCATCGCTGCTGAACCGTTCATGCACTCGTAAAAACGCGGCGTGAGGTCAATCGCGACAACGGTTTCAAATGTGTCATCACCGGCGTACATATCTTTGTTAATCGCCACGGTACGCAGCACTTTCGCGCCACGCAAATACGCATCCACATACGATTTGTAACTGTCGTGCGTGATAATCATATTTTCAACGGTCGTCACGCCGTTCAATCGCACGCCGTAAACTTGTTCCGATAAACTGCGATACGCATCTAATTTTGCTGACCGCATTGCCATCAATTTAATTTGTGAACGCGAGTATTTGTCGCTCTTTTCAGCCGTTCCGTAACCCGTCGCAGTTAATTGTTTATTTTGAGAATAATCGTCGGCATCGCTGTTGTGTGAGCCGACGGACAGACTGGACATCGCAGTACAACCCGACAAGGCGGCACTCAATAAAATACCGAATAAAACAGGTTTAAAATAATAACGATTCATGGGAAATTCCTTTGTGAGTAAGCGGCTATAACGGCAAAAAGAGTTATTTCTTAAATTTTGTTGGTAGCGCGATAACGCTTAATTAAATAGCAAATCTAACAATGTGTAAAATAGCAATCCCATTAAGCCAATTAGTAGGTGCGGATTTATCCGCATTTTTGCTCAAAACTGTGCGGATAAATCCGCACCTACGCGCCTTAATTTAACGGCATTGGTGTAAAATAGTGCAACGCATTTTTAAATTTCGGGGATATTTTGACATGAAAACGTATCTGGTTGGCGGTGCAGTCCGTGATAAATTATTGAATCGTCCCGTAACTGAACGCGATTGGGTGGTTTTGGGTGAAACACCCGAATCGATGTTGCAACGTGGATTTCGTGCGGTCGGCAAAGATTTCCCCGTGTTTTTACATCCGAAAACCAACGAAGAATACGCGCTGGCTCGCACTGAACGTAAAACGGCAAAAGGTTACAAGGGTTTTAGCGTGAATGCTTCGCCCGACGTGACGTTGGAACAAGATTTGTTGCGCCGCGATTTGACCATTAACGCGATTGCCATGACGGAACAAGGCGAATTGATTGACCCTTACGGCGGTCAACGGGATTTAGAATCGCTTTTATTTCGTCATGTTTCACCCGCTTTTGTGGAAGATCCGGTTCGTGTTTTACGATTGGCGCGATTTGCCGCCCGTTACGCGCCACTCGGTTTTACAATTGCGCCAGAAACGCATTCGTTAATGTGCGAAATTGTGGTAGCGGGTGAAGTCGATGAACTCGTGCCAGAACGCATTTGGGCAGAAGTCGTGAAAGGGTTGGGCGAAACGCAACCTTCGGCGTTTTTTTATACGCTGAAAGACTGTGGCGCGTTGGCAAAAATTTTCCCCGAACTCGACGCGCTATTTGGTGTGCCTCAACCTGCTATTTATCACCCCGAAATCGATTGCGGCATTCATAGTTTGATGTCGTTGGAACAAGCGGCTTTATTGTCGCCGCGTTTGGAAGTGCGTTTTGCGGCATTGGTTCATGATTTGGGCAAAGCGGTTTCACCCAAAGCGAATTTGCCGCACCATTATGGACATGAAGCGCGTGGCGTGGCGTTGGTCGAAAAAATGTGCGCTCGTTTGCGCGTCCCGAATCATTTTAAAAATCTCGCGTTGCACGTTACGCAATATCACACGCATTGCCATAAAGTGCAGGAATTACGCGCGGCAACGTTGGTCGATTTGCTGCAAACATTGGGCGCATTTAAACCCGATAATCATTTGCACGATTTTGTTTTAGCGTGCGAAGCCGATGCGTGTGGACGATTAGGTTTTGAACAAGCCGATTATCCTCAAGCGGAAATTTTTCTGCGAGCCGCGCAAGTTGCCGCCAATACCGATACGTCCGCCGCGTTAAATCAGGGTTTGCAAGGCGCAAAAATTGGCGAAGAGATTCGCCGAATTCGCATAAATGCCATAAATTCCGCCAGTTAACAACAACTCTTTTCTTTCACTTATTCTCACTTTTTAGATTATTCAATGAAACTTTTTTCATGGCTTTTTGTAGTCATTTTGCTCAACAGTATTTTTAATTTCGCCACCAATTTACCGCAAAATGTTGGCGAAGACGTGCCAGCAGGTAAACTCAATAGTTTGTCTTACGCGCCATTTCGAGAAGGGCAAGATCCGATGTTGGGCAGTTTTCCAAGCGCGAAACAACTCGATGAAGATTTGGCATTAATGGGGCAAGTCACGCACAGCATTCGGACTTACGCCAGCGCGGAAGGCAGCATGCCGTTGATTCCCAATTTGGCGAAAAAACACGGTTTAACGTTGTTACAAGGTGCGTGGTTAGGCGCGTTGAAACCCGATAACACGATTGAAATTGCCGCGCTGATTCGTTCAGCCAATGAACATCCCGACGTAATTAAGCGCGTGCTGGTCGGGAATGAAGTGTTGTTGCGCGGCGATTTGAAACCGGACGAATTGATTGATTATATTCGCCAAGTGAAACGCGCCGTGAAACAGCCGGTTTCGTACGCCGACGTGTGGTCGATGTACATGAAATATCCCGAATTGATTAAAGAGGTCGATTTCATCACGATTCACATTTTGCCGTATTGGGAAGACGAACCGATTGCGGTGGCGGACGCGCCGGCGCATATTGAACGCATTTACAAACAAGTGCAGCAAGAAGCCGATTTGATTGCGCCACACAAACCGATTTTAATTGGTGAGTCGGGCTGGCCCAGCGGTGGTAAACAACGTGGTTTATCGGTGCCGAGCGTGGTGAACGAAGCGCGTTTTATTCGAGATTTTATTAAAGTCGCCAACAAAAATAACTTTGATTACAACATTGTCGAAGCCTTTGACCAACCGTGGAAAGCGGCATTTGAAGGCACGATTGGCGCGAAATGGGGACTTTACGACAGTTCACGCCGCCAAGTTTTTTCATTGACGGGCGACGTTTCAGAACATTCGACCTGGTGCCGAACGTTAGCCGCCGCGACGGTTTTATTTTTGGGCATTGTCACCCTTTTCAGAAAAGACACGCCAAATTTAAATACGCCTCGTTTGATTAGTTTTTTAGCGATTACGCAAATTTTAGCGACGGTGTTTGTGTCACAAATCGAAACGTTGTGGTTGATAAGTTACACGGATTTTCAACGTTTTCAAACGCTGATTATTTTAAGTTTTAACACTTTTCTGGTGAGTTTTGTGTTGCTGCGAATCAGCGCGGTTTTAAATCAGAAAATCCCTGCGCCCGAATTAGCGAAACGGTTGTATGCGTGTTTGTTGGTGGTGATTATTTTCGCGTTGGCGAAAACAGCCATTCTGGCGTGGGACGGACGTTACGTTGATTTCCCCACGACGGTGACGCAATTATGGGTGGTGAGTTTGGTGGCGTTGGCGACAATCAATTATTTCATTGAAAAAATGCCTGTCGCAAACAGCGTGAATTTAACCGCGTTGTTGGGTTACGTTCCCAGCAAACCGACGTGTTTAAAGCGCGTGAGTTATTGGCTGATGGGTTTGAGTGGCGCGTTAATCATAGGTGAAAGTTATTCATTTATGGCGAGCCGCGATTTTATTATGGCGTATCCGTCGATGATTCCACGTTTGGCGACGGCGATTTTATTTACGCTCGCCAACACGCAATTATTATTTTGGTTGGCGAGTTTGGGCATTTTAGCAGTGCCATTTTATGTTAGCGGCAAAACGGGTCGAAATGATTAAAAATCATTGACGTGCCGCGTGTCCGACGCTTATAGTTTGGACACTTTTATTTTTTAATTTTTTAATCGATGGAGAGAAAATCGTGAGTAGTGAAGCTGTAGTTCATGTGAATGACAATGATTTTAACGAGTTAGTTTTAGAATCTGAATTGCCTGTATTGTTGGATTATTGGGCTGAATGGTGTGGCCCTTGCAAAATGATTGCGCCCATTTTAGACGCAGTTGCCGCAGAATTTGAGGGTAAATTAACTGTCGCAAAAATGAATATCGATGACAGTCCAAGCACACCGCAAAAATACGGCGTGCGCGGTATTCCAACGTTGATGCTGTTTAAAAACGGTGAAATCGAAGGCACGAAAGTTGGCGCGTTAACGAAAGTTCAGTTGGTTGAATTTATCAACACGCATTTGTAAGTCGTCACGCTGTATTCCGAACAACAACGCTAAACTTGGTTCAACTGAGTTTGGCGTTTTTAGTTTTACGATTTGATGTTATGCAAAAACTTTCGTAGGGGCGTACTGCGTACGCCCGCACTACACAACGTTATCATCAAAAGTCATGTTTGTGCGGGTTCACGCAGTGAACCCCTACAACAATCATCATGACGACTTAGGTAACATCAATTATGATTTCGACAAAATAAGAGTTTTCAATGCAACGTCTTTTTAACACGATTGGCATTATTGGCAAACCGAGCGATCCCATCATCGCTGACACGCTCACGCGCTTGTGTGCGTATTTGATTGTGCAAGATTATCGCGTCGTGGTCGCGCTAGACAGTGCGCGTTTTGTTCACAGCATTGAAGTCGAAAAATGCGCGGTCGCCGAATTGGGCAAACAATGTGATTTGGTGATTGCATTAGGCGGCGACGGCACGTTTTTAGCGGCAGCGCGAGCGATTGTCGCCAATAATGTGCCATTGATTGGCGTGAATTTGGGGCGATTAGGTTTTCTCGTGGATATTTCGCCTGACGCGCTGCTCGAAACGTTGGCGCAAATGTTAGACGGGCATTATCGCGAAGAACGGCGTTATTTGTTGCGAGCGAAAATCATCCGTGACGAGCAAATTATTCACGAAGAAACGGCGGTGAATGAAGTCGCGATTCACCGTTGGATTACGCCGAGCATGATTGAAATTATCACCAAAATTGACGGCGTTTTTTTGAATTCGCAACGTTCTGATGGGTTGATTATCGCTACGCCGACGGGTTCAACCGCTTATTCGTTATCGGCTGGCGGCCCGATTTTATACCCGTCATTGCCCGCGCTGGTTTTAGTGCCGCTGAATCCACACACGTTAACCAATCGCCCGATTGTGATTCATGATGATGCCGAAATTGAAATTAGTTTTTGCCAAAATAAACAAATTAACGCGCTGGTGACGTGCGACCACATCGAGATTCCCGACGTGTTAATTAGCGACAAAATTTTGATTAAAAAAGAACCCGTGCCAATTCGAATTTTGCATCCCAACGGACACGATTTTTTTGAAATTTTGCGGAATAAATTGAATTGGAGTCATTGAATTAACCGCCCGTCATGTTCATATAACGCAAAATAATTGGCTGTTCTTTGACGTTAAATTCATGCTTTTCAGGTTTGATTTCCATTGAATCCATAATCGCCTGTTTTAAATTATCCGCATTGAAATCGGGCGCACGCAAAATGGCTTTCAAATCGATAGAATGTTCATTGCCCAAACACAATAATAATCGCCCTTCAACCGTCAAACGCACGCGGTTACAAGTGCTGCAAAAATTGTGACTGTGCGGCGAAATAAATCCCACGCGAGTTTGCGTGTTCGGCACAACGTAATAATCCGACGGGCCGCCCGTTTTGTCGGGACTTTTTTGCAACGTGAAACGGCTTTCTAAATCGGCGCGAATGTCATCGCTCGAATAATACGCTTCGGCGCGATTGTGTTTTTCGACAATGCCGAGCGGCATTTCTTCAATAAAACTAATGTCGATTTCTTTATCAATCGCAAACTGCACCAAATCGCCCACTTCGTCGTGATTGCGATTTTTCAAAATCACCGCGTTCAATTTTATCCGTTCAAAACCCACTTTTTTCGCCGCATCGATGCCGTTTAAAACGGTTTGTAAATCGCCAGTGCGAGTAATCGCTTTGAATTTCGCCGCGTCGAGCGTATCCAAACTGATATTCAACCGTTTCACATTTGCCGTTTTTAAAATCGGCGCAGCGGTGACAAGTTGCGAGCCGTTTGTCGTTAACACCAATTCGCGCAACCCTTCCAACGCGCCAATTTGTTGCAATAATTCTAACGCCCCTTTGCGAATTAACGGTTCGCCGCCCGTAATCCGAATTTTTTTCACGCCCAATTCCACAAACGTTTTGGCGAGCAGGAAAATTTCTTCGAGGCTCAAAATTTGCTGGCGCGGCAAAAACGTCATTTCTTCCGCCATGCAATACACGCAACGAAAATCGCATCTGTCCGTAATCGAAATGCGTAAATAATCCACTTTACGACCAAAACGGTCGATGAGTTTTGTCGGGTTTTGTACTTTCATAATTCCATTTTTTTAATAATTTCGACTGTCAAAATCGACACGTTACAAACCCGCATCAATAAATCAATCACCGTTTCTTTGTAATCCGCAAAACGATAAACGTTAAAATTCGCCGCAATCGTCGCATCTTTCGGTTTCTTTTCTTTGTATTGGTCAAGAATCCATTCCAACGCGCTCCGATTTCCTAATTTGTAATCCCACGCTTCCGCTGGAATCCCGCTTAAACTCGTGTTTTCGTCCAACTCAATTACGCCGTTTATTTTATCCGCTTTCAACTTTGCTTTTGGAATTTTGCTGGCGGTTGAATCGACACGTTTCAACGGATACGGTTCAACGGTTTCATAATTCAAATGCAACGCCATCAACGTTTTGCCCCATTCCACCCACTGCGAAAAATCATCATAAAACGGCACACGCGGAAATTCACGTTTTAAATTCTGTTCGTATTTTTCACGATAAACAGGATGGTGCAACACCGCATAAACATAATGAAAAATGTCCATTTTCGTCAGTTCAATTCCATAATGCGTTTTGAATTCTGTCCACGCCCAATTTGTGATGTTTTCGTGGCGATTGCCTTCAATGTCGTAAATGTAAAATGGAAGGCATTTTGTGCCTCCCGCCGCTGGACTTAAACCATTAAAATCAGTTACACAATCTAACGCCAATATCGTGAATGGCTTTGGAGAATCATTCCCCATAATTCCTAAAACTTTATTCTCAATAGATTTATTTTTGGCTAAAAAAAACGAACCAATGAAAGACGGCATTTCATTTAATTGTTTGCTGAAATACAGTTTTTTCTTAACAAATGGACGATACAAACTTTCAACAATTAACGCTTCGTTGAATTGATATTTAATGCCTTTTTCTAAATCCTTTTTAACCGCTCTTGACCATTTAATTGAGTAATCCAATTCGCTTTCAACTTGAGCATTGTAGATTTTGATTAAATGCTTAACTTTGTTTTCTAAATTCTGTTTGTTGTAGTCATAAACCCATTCGTCTCTGGCTGTGACGACACCGAGCGAATACAATTTAAAAATGGCTTCGGCGTTATTTTCTTTTGATTTACCTGCTTTCACTTCTTTATCGCAAACGGGCATCAAACTGTCAAAATCATTGTCGGTTAAATTGAGCCAATTGCCTTTGTCGTCGGGATGAATGCGTTCAAAGGGAATATCTTTGAATTTCGTGGTGTCAAACCAGTGTAATTTGTCTTTGCGCGGCATATCGTCGGCTAAAGAGAAGTAATAAAATTCGGCGTTTTTAGTCATGGTTTTATAGATTATTAGGTTGGTATGTTGGTGGATTGGATTGTAAGGGCGGGTTCGTAACCCGCCCAACATTCACGGATGATTGATATTGGAAAGATTCGGGTGTTGAGGGCGGGTTACGAACCCGCCCTTACGTTGTTAATACCCGCGCCTACGTTGTTATCGTTTCTTCACTAAAAATAAAACCGCGACGAAACTACGAATACTGCAATTTTTCTTCGATGTATTGATGCAATATATTTTCTGCAAAAACTTGATAACTCATGCCTTGTTTCAAAGCAAAAGAATTCAATTTATCGAAATCATTGCTAGAAAGCGTGACATCGAAATGTTTTTTGTCGTTCAAATGCTGCCTGGCATATTGCTGTAATGTTCGTTTTCGTTGGGCAAGATTTGGTTTTGATTGCCATTCGCCATTTTCAACGCTATTCAATAATTCCTGTTCTTCTTGGGTTAGATTGCTCATGATTTATCACCTAAATACTGTTTTGTTAATTTACGACTTGGAATGATTGTTTTCAAAAACACCTCGGTGTCATTTTCAACATAAGGCACGATGTAAGCGTAATTGTTGATTTCCAAAATCAAAATAGACTGATTCGGATATTTTTCTTGGTTCGGATGGTCTATGTCGTCCAACACGTTGCCTTGTTCCAAATGATAAACTACATCATCAAAACTAATCCCGCGTTCGGCGATAAGTTTTTCATTTTTTTCACTGCTCCAACTAATTTTTTTCATGTTTTCTTCACTAAAAATAAAACTGCCACGCCCGTTTGAATGCCAAACACGTTATGTTTTGTGCCTGATAACTTTGGATTTTTACGGACATCGCTTTGCGTATCGACAATATAAACAAAATCAAATTCTTCCGCCAACGATTTACGAAAACCATCAAACGTGCGGCTGTCGATAAAACTACGATTGATGATAAATGAAATCATGCCATTGTCTTGTAAACGGTCGCTCGCCCACCGTAAAAACCGCGCATACATATCATAAACTTTGGTTTTTTGGGCGGTGCTTTTGTCGATGTAGGTTTCTTTGATTCGCTTATCAATCGCGGGATATTCCCGATTTTTATTATTATCGTTTTCATTTTGTTGATTGGCGTTATACGGTGGATTGCCGAGAATCACGGAAATTTTCGCGGCGTTTTGGGTCTTGATGCGAGCGGTATTTTCAACGCTCAAACCAAACAAATCGTTATTTGAACCCGTGAAATTCGCGCTGGCGTTGTCCAACGTATCCATCCAACAAATGTGATTGAATTCGACATATTCATTCATTTTTTGTTGATAAGTGTATTCGATATTCAAATTCGCAATGTAATACGGTAAAAGCCCCAATTCGTTGGCATAAATATCGTGCGCGTATTTGTGCGCCAAACGGTGCGGCGGCAAATAATCGATTAAATCACATAAATATGTTCCCGTTCCCGTGCAAGGATCCAAAATTTTCACACCTTCATCGGCAAGTGATTTGGAGAAATGTTTTTCGAGCAATAAATCCACGGTTTCGATTTGAAACTTCACAATTTCGCGCGGCGTATAAACGATGCCCAAACGGTCGGCGGCTTTTGGATTGTAGGCTTTGTAAAAGTTTTCGTAGATGGATTTTAGAAAAAATTGTTTGTCGTGATGGTCAGCAATCGCAGCGGAATTCGCTTTAATCACCGCGTAATAACCTTGAATTCCCGCCAGCGTGTTACGTTTCGTGGTGCCGCTGAAAAACGTATTTTCAACGTTGTACAATTCTTTGGCGATATTATTTTCACGGTGAAATTGCGAATCGCTGAAAATGCTGGTGAAAATTTCTTCGGTCAAAATGTGTTGCAACAACATTTCGTTAATATCCGTCGGCGTAATCGCGGGATTGATGCTGTGTTGGCAAACGGTTAAAAAGTTTGCTCGCGCCGAAATAAACGCGCGATTCGATTTTTCTTGCACCGCAATCATGCCGCGCAACGCTTCCAAAATATGCGGTAAATCCTGTTTGAATTGTTCAATCGCCGCGTTGAATTCTTTAATTTCTTGGCTTTCGTAACTGACAAATTGCGTTAATAACTGGTCAAGTTCGCGTTCATTTTCAAGCGGTATTTCTAAAAAGCGTTGGTTGTTTTGATACAAAATCGCAGTTTTATCATCTTGAAAAAGCGTGTTGCTTAACGGATAACCGACATTTATTTTCGCAAGAATTTCCTTTTCTAAATTGACGTTGGCTTTGCTTTCCCAATAACCGCAATCGAGCCGCAGATTATTTTTAATAATGCCGTCAGGACGAATTAAATCGCCGCGTTTATTTTTGATGTTGATTTCGCTGACAACCAACAAATTGCGTGAATCGCAATAATGATTTAACAGCCGTTTGAATTCGTCTTTAATCGCTTGCTCGTGCGATTGTCCGCTGAATTGGTAAATCTTATGAATGGCGTTGTGATACTGGTGAATCGCTTGAATGGTCATAAATCTGAATGTCAAAAAGTGAAAAAACAAAAAGCGCAGAACCCTAAAATCCTGCGCTTTGCTAACGGTTAACGGCGTATTTTTATTCGACTGAAAATTCGCGCATCATGCCCATGTCTTCGTGTTCTAAATTGTGGCAATGATATAAAAACAAGCCTTTGAAATCTTGGAATGGCTTAATAATTTTTACTCGTTCCATTGGCATCACGAGAACCACGTCTTTCAATCCGCTATCAATAAAACCGTCGCGCACCGTATCGTAAGCGGTTGAATCGCCGCTAAAACTGCGACTAACAATTTGAAACTGTTGACCGTGTAAATGAATCGGATGTGCCATCGACAAATCCATCATGCCGCCACCCATCATGCCCATTCCACCGCGTTTCATTTCGCCGCCGTCGTGTTTCGCGCCGTCATCCATTTTCATTCCGCCCGCTCCGTGCGCGTGGAAAATTTCAATCAATTGAACACTGCCGACTTTCACCCGTTCAAAAGGCAATGGATTGTTGAATTCATACGGGCGACCGTTGAGCAACATGGACATCGGAGCTTCAGAAATACCAATCGGCAACGGGTTATTTGGATTCGCCGTGTCGCTGATTTCGTAATGTTTGAATTTCGACAATTGAGCGGGTAATTTTGGGCTGTCGCTGACTTTTTTCGTGACGCGAATGGTGCAAATCGGATATTCGCTGCCGACGGGAATCGCGCCTTTGTGCATGCCCATTCCCATTTTCGGCAACACACCCGCGAATGCCAAACTTTTCAACGTTAATTCCGTGCCTTCATTTCGTCCGCTGAAATCCGCCCACACATCCAAACGTTCGCCTGGCGCAAGCATTACATACGATTTCACTTCGGGTTTTTCCAACAATCCGCCATCCACACCAATCACTGTGACTGGCATTCCGTCATTCCACGCCAACTTGTAAATGCGTGACGTTGACGCATTCAACACACGCAAGCGATAAGCGCGACTCGCGACATCCAAATGAAAATTCGGACGACCATTCACCAAAATTTTGTCGCCCGTAAAACCCGTCATTTTGTTGTGCATCATCGGCGAATAAACCAACTGATTATCGCTGTCGAATTGCTTATCTTGAATCACCAAAGGAATTTCATATTCGCCCGACGGCAACTCTAACGCGGCTTCTTCTTCATCGTTGATAATTATCCCGCCCGCTAATCCGAAATAAACTTGTTTTGCCGTCGCGCCATGTTGATGGGGATGATACAGATTTAAACTCGCCCGATTTAGCACTTCAAATTCATAAACCAGCGTTTCGTTTGGATCAATAAAATACATCGGATGCCCGTCCATCACTTGTGGAACGTGTAATCCGTGCCAATGTGTGACGGTAGGTTGCGACAAACCATTATGCAAATGAATTCGCACTTTTTGCCCTTTTTGCAGACGAATAATTGAACCCAAATACGAATTCGGCAAATCGGTGAGGGTATTTTTTTCACCTTTGATTAACTTCGCCGTGTATTGCAGCAGGTTGGTTTTGCTGCCGTCTAAAATTTGAATCGCAGCGGGTTTACAAAACAACTCCAATTCCACGTCAGGGTGAAAATTCGGCGACGCTTTGTTGGGCGTTATTTTCGGCATCATCATTTCACCCGTGTGCTGATTGTGCATTCCCATTCCTTCCATTGCTTTGGCAAGCGAGGGCAGGGCAGTCAAACCAGCAAATCCTAAACCTGATTGCGTCAAAAAACGACGACGAGATTGATTAAATAGTGTCATAAAATTTCCTTGAACGATGAATGAAGCGTTGATTGAAAAGTGCGACAAATTGTCACAGGCGATTTTGAGTTTAGGGCAGAAATCGGGCGCGTTCAAGTTAAATTAACCCTATATTTTTTAGCGTAGAATGCAGCCGCTATTTATTGGCTTTTCTAAAATCCCACGGGGCAATCGGATTCGAATATGCCCATAATCCACGACGTTGTAATTTGGCTGTATTTTCGAGTGGAATCAAATTGGTATCGTGTGCATATTGCCGATAAACCCACGCATTGCCAGACTCGACCATTTTTGCGTTCACATTCATCATTCCTAAAAATATCGTGCCGACACTGCGTCCGTATTGATCGACGTTTTCGACTTCTACTCGAACGGATTTACCGTTCACCAGATTTCTCAAATACGCGCCAGATTCTTTGCCGAACGGTTGTGCGGGATTTCCGAAATGGGCAATTTCTGGTGCGTCCACTTGTGCTAATCGAATGGTGACTTTTTTTACCGCTGTGACCACTGTAATCGTGTCGCCGTCTGATACCCGAATCACGTTGCCTTTAATTGTTTCTGCGTGTGAAAGTGTGGGCAATAGCGCAAGAAATAACGCGAGTGATTTTAAGTTTGAGATAGTCATTGCGTTTTTCCTTTAATTTTCAAAGTGAGAGATTGCGCCTGCCATTATCATGGTGTTTTTATTTCAATGTCGTTATTATTTTTCGCATAAACGTTAGGCGCGTAGACGATTGGTTCTAAAATCGCAGGCATTATTTCAATGCCGAAAGTCGAGAAATTGATATTGCGCTTTTTTAAAGTTGACTTTTTAGTCAAAATCGTTAAATTTACGCCTCTGGAGTGGCTTACTATTCGTATTTAACAATAATAAATGCCCCCTAAAACTAACGTTAGTCGTCAAACATAATTATTGTTCTGTCATGTAACAGAATATCAGGAGAACTCAATGAAGAAATCTTTTAAAAGTTTGCTGCTCACAGCTGGTATTGCTACGTTGTTAGCTGTTCCCGCTATTGCATCAGCTAACGCTGATTTAGAAAAATTAACACAAAACCCTGCTAACTGGGCAACATGGGGCGGCGATTATGCTGGCACACGTTTCAGTAAATTAAACCAAATCAACACCGAAAACGTTAAAACGTTGCAACCAGCTTGGTCTTTCTCGACTGGCGTGTTGCGTGGTCACGAAGGTGGACCTTTAGCAGTTAATGGCGTGTTATTTATTCACACACCATTTCCAAATACCGTTTACGCGATTGACCAATCAACTCAAGCCGTTATTTGGGAATTCACGCCAAGTCAAGATGCTGACGTAACCATTCCAGTCATGTGCTGCGACACTGTAAACCGTGGTTTGGCTTATGGCGATGGCAAAATCTTTTTGCAACAATCGGATACTGTTTTAACCGCATTAGACGCTAAAACGGGCAAACGCATTTGGAGCGTCCAAAACGGCGACCCAAAATTGGGTATGACCAACACCAATGCGCCAATCGTTGTTAAAGATAAAGTGATTACGGGTATTTCTGGTGGTGAATTCGGCGTGCGTGGTTTCTTAGCCGCTTATGACATCAACACTGGAAAATTGGCGTGGAAAGGTTACAGTGTAGGTCCTGATAAAGACACGATTATCAACCCGAAAAAAACCACTTCATGGAAAGACGGTAGTGTTCAACCAGTTGGCGAAAACTCAAGTGTTAGCACTTGGAAAGGCGACCAGTGGAAAATTGGTGGCGGTACAACGTGGGGTTGGTATTCTTACGATCCAAAATTGAACTTGATTTATTACGGATCAGGCAACCCTTCAACATGGAACCCAGTACAACGTCCAGGCGACAACAAATGGACAATGTCTTTGTGGGCGCGTGATGCGGACACAGGTGAAGTGAAATGGGTTTACCAAATGACGCCACATGATGAATGGGATTTTGACGGCATCAACGAAACTGTTTTGGTTGACGAAGAAGTAAAAGGCAAAATGCACAAAACGTTAGTGCATTTCGACCGTAACGGTTTTGGCTACACGTTAGATCGTGAAACTGGCGAATTGTTGGTTGCTGATAAATTCGACAAATCTGTCAACTGGGCAAGCCACATTGACATGAAATCTGGTCGTCCTGCGGTTGTGTCTAAATACTCAACTGAACAAAACGGCGAAGACGTAAACTCAACAGGCATTTGTCCTGCTGCGTTAGGTTCTAAAAACCAACAGCCTGTTTCTTACTCACCACAAACTGGCTTGTTCTATATTTCAGGCAACCATTTGTGCATGGATTATGAACCATTCGAAGTGGCTTACACAGCGGGTCAACCTTACGTTGGCGCGACGTTGACAATGGGTCCTGCTGGCGCGGACGTTTTAACTGGCAAACCTGATAACTCAACCAACTTGGGTCAATTCACGGCGTTTGATGCGAAAACTGGCAAAATTGCTTGGTCTAACAAAGAACCATTCTCTGTTTGGTCGGGTTCAGTTGCAACCGCTGGCGGCGTAGTTTTCTACGGTACGTTGGAAGGTTACTTGAAAGCGGTTGACGCGAAAACAGGTAAAGAATTGTACAAATTCAAAACACCATCTGGCATCATCGGTAACGTAAACACTTGGGAATTCCAAGGTAAACAATACATTGGTGTGCTTTCTGGTATCGGCGGTTGGGCTGGTATTGGTATCGCAGCTGGCTTAGATGATGGTAAAGAAGGCACAAACTCTGAAGGTTTAGGCGCGGTTGGCGCGTACAGAAGTTTGAGTTCGTTCACTAAATTAGGCGGCGTTTTCACCGTTTTTGCATTGCCAAGTAACAAATAAGCATTTTCAAAATTTGCTTTTTTAGTTAGTCAAAAAGCCCCGACCGACTTAATTCGGTCGGGGCTTTTTTTATTGAGATTAAAAAATGAAAATATCTTCTGTTATTTTGGGTTTAGTATTAGGCGCGACGGTTTTTGCAGCGAATGCCGAAAAATTCAAAGTCTGCGCTGATCCGCTCAATCCGCCGTATTCAAGCAATAAAGAAGACGGTTTTGAAAACAAAATCGCCGCGCTTTTTGCAAAATCGCTGGGTCAAGAATTGGAATACTTTTGGTTTCCACAACGAATTGGCTTTATTCGTAATTCGCTCAATGCGTTTACTGATGAAAATGCCGTCGAAAGCAAAGATTTCAAATGCGACATTGTGATGGGAATGCCTGCGGGGAGCGACATGGTTTTGACGACACAGCCTTATTATCATTCGACTTACATTTTGTTGATTGCGAAAGGACGCGGCTGGGACAACATTCAAACCGCTGATCAACTCGCACAACTTCCACTCGCGCAACAGGCGAAATTGAAAATTGCGATGTTTGACCGTGGCGCGGGAACGGATTGGCTGCAAAAACACGATTTGCTCGATCAAGGCATTCCGTATCAAAGCATGACGGGCGACAGTGAAAACAATGTCGCGATGCAAATTGAACACGATTTAAAAGCCAAAAAAATCGATATGGTGATGTTGTGGGGCGTGTTAGCGGGTTATGTTGTTTCGCAAAATCCCAATAATTACACCGTCATTCCGATGAAATCTGAAACGGGTTTGAAAGTCGATTATCAAATGACCATGGGCGTGCGTAAAAACGACAAAACTCGACAAGAACAACTCGACAAATTGATTACTGAAAAATCAGCTGACATTGCGGCGATTTTGTCGCACTATCACATTCCACTTTTACCCATTGAAGTTCCGCCTTCTAAAAAAGACTAAACATGAAACTTACTAAAATCGTCGGTTTACACGCCGCACAATCTGCGCTCACTTATTCACCGCAAAAAATTTCCCGCACGTGGCTCAACACCGAACGCCACGACAAACGCTTAGAAACGTTGTTTGAAACGTTAACGGAATTAGGCGTAACGATTGAAAAAGTCGAACGCAAAAAACTCGACAAACTCGCCGACGGCATGAATCATCAAGGCATCGTTTTGGAAGTGTCGTTGCCCGAAGAATTATCTGAAAATGAATTGAAAACTGCCGTCGAACATTTAACCGAACCCGCATTATTTTTGGTGCTGGACAACGTTCAAGATCCGCACAATTTGGGCGCGTGTTTACGAACCGCCGATGCAACCAAAGTTCACGGCATTATTATTACCAAAGACAATGCCGTTGGCATCACGCCGACGGTTTGTAAAGTAGCCAGTGGCGCGGCGGAAACCGTCCCCGTTTACATGGTGACGAATTTAGCGCGAACCTTGCGCTGGCTGAAAACCGAAGGTTTGTGGATTATCGGCACAGCGGGTGAGGCTGAACAAACGTTGTATCAAAGTGATTTTAAAGTGCCGATGGCGATAGTGATTGGCGCGGAAGAAAGCGGAATGCGTCGTTTAACCCGCGAACAATGCGACGTGCTGGTGAAATTGCCGATGCTCGGCACGGTCGAAAGTTTGAATTTGTCGGTCGCAACGGGCGTTTTACTTTATGAAGTGTTGCGTCAACGACAAGACGGATTTCAGTAGTTTTTATTTCTGAAAATGACGAATAACAGCCGCCTAAATTTCCACCATTCCGCGTGTGTCACGCACGTTTATTTTTTGTTAATTGGATTTTCCTTTGCTCCCATTGAGTTTATACATTCACATTCCGTGGTGTTTGAAAAAATGCCCTTATTGCGATTTTAATTCACACGCAGTGAAAGATTCGCTGCCAGAAACGCATTATATTGACTGTTTATTGGCGGATTTGGCGCGAGATATTGAACGCTACCAAGTCACGCGCCCATTGCATAGTATTTTTATCGGTGGTGGAACGCCGAGTTTATTTTCGCCCGAATCGATTAACCGATTATTGCGTGGCGTGGAATCGCAATTGCCTTTTTCCGCCGATATTGAAATCACGATGGAAGCCAATCCAAGCACGTTTGAATTTGAAAAATTCGCCGAATTTAACGCGATTGGCATCAACCGTTTATCGATTGGCGTGCAAAGTTTTGATGATGCGTTATTGACCGAATTGGGGCGCGTGCATTCGGGCAATGAAGCGATTTTAGCCGCCGAAATGGCGCACAAAGTCGGCTTCGATAATTTCAATTTAGACCTAATGTTTGGGCTGCCAAAATCCACGTTGGCGCACAGTGAACGCGACATTCGCACCGCGTTGGCGTTGCAACCGACGCATTTATCGTTTTATCAATTGACGCTGGAACCGAATACTTATTTTTACCGTTATCCGCCTGTTTTACCTTCGGATGAATTGATTTTTAACACGCAACAACATTGTCAGCGCATTTTAGCTGACCACGATTACGCGCAATACGAAGTGTCGGCGTACAGTTTGAGCAGCAAACAATGTCGGCATAATGTGAATTATTGGCAGTTTGGCGATTATTTAGGCATTGGCGCGGGCGCACACGGAAAATTGAGTTTAGCCTTACCGAATCGGGTGATTCGTACGCAAAAAAATAAACATCCCGACCGTTATCAACAAGAAAACGATTTTATCGAAACGGTGATTGAAGCCGCTGATTTACCGTTGGAATTTTTAATGAATCAATTGCGTTTAAAGCAAGGTTTTTCGTTGGCGCATTATTCCGCCGCCACCGGTTTAAATGCCGCGACGCTGGAACCTGCATTAACTGATTGTGTCAAAGCGGGTTTGCTTGTCGAGCGTGAAACTGTTTATTATTGTAGCGACCACGGTTGGAATTTTTTGGATGATGTTTTGCAAAAATTTTTGGCATAATTTTTAACTTTTTGAATCGAGAATTTATCAATGCACACTTATCAACAAGATTTTATTCGTTACGCGCTGGATTGTGGCGTATTGAAATTTGGCGAATTTGAACTGAAATCAGGACGAATCAGCCCGTATTTTTTCAACACCGGTTTATTCAACACGGGTGCACAATTACAAAAGTTGGGTGAATTTTACGCGCAAGCCTTAATTGCGTCGGAAATTCGCGTCGATATTTTTTATGGCCCTGCGTACAAAGGCATTCCGTTAGCGGTCGCGACGGCAATGGCTTTCGCAGCAATAACGGGCGACGATATGCCGTTTGCGTTCAATCGCAAAGAAGCTAAAGACCACGGCGAAGGCGGTTTTTTAGTTGGCGCGACATTAGTCGGTCGGGTGTTAATTATTGACGACGTGATTACGGCGGGAACTTCGGTGCGTGAATCGGTGGAAATTATTAAAGCCGCCAACGCCACGCCTGCGGCGGTTTTAATTGCGTTAGACCGACAAGAAAAAGGCTTGGGCGACATTTCCGCGATTCAAGAAGTAACCGAGCGTTTTGCATTACCGGTCACAGCAATTATTAGTTTGAGCAACATTATTGACTATCTGAAAACAACAGGTGAAACGGAACAACTCGCCGCTATTGAAGCGTATCAAGCGCGTTACGGTATTTAATTTTTAAACAAAAAAAGCCCAATCGATTTAAAAAACCGATTGGGCGAGCGTTCCTTTCAGAGTACAAGCTAACAAACTATTCGACGCTACTGCCTTGTAAAATCTGCTGTTCCGTTTTCTTATTCATTACGATAATCGAAATACGACGGTTAATTGGATTCAAGGGATCAGTCGTTGGGCTATACGGAATACTCGACGATAAACCGACTACTCGCAAAATTTTATTATCTTCCAGCCCGCCCTCCGTTAATTCATAACGCGCTGCATTGGCTCGATCACTCGACAATTCCCAATTTGTGTAGCCTTTTTGGTTTGCCGGAAACGGCAACGCATCAGTATGTCCATTCAAACTCACCCGATTTGGCAACTCGTTAATAGCGGGAGCTAGAGCATGTAAAATCTGCTTGATGTGCGGTTCCGTTTGTGCACTGGCGAGTTTATACATTGGACGTTTTTGATCATCGACAATTAAAATTCGTAAACCTTCCGCTGTAATTTCAAGTTTAACTTGTTCTTTAAACTCGTTCAATTCGGGCATTTTGTTAATGTTACCCTGAATTTTTTCTTTTAACGAGACCAGCTTGGTTTTTTCGATTTCTTCCGCTTTTTTCTCAATCTCTTCAGTCGACGATTGTTCTACGTCTATGGTTTCGCCATTTTTTACCTGTCCTTCCTCGTGGGAAACCACATCTGAACCGCCACCTTGAATCATTGACGTGCGCTCACCGACTTCTTTGCCGCCTTCCATCGAAATTTTGTACGGGTTGTTAAAAAAATCGGCGATTCCTTTGCGCGAGGTTTCTGATGTGGACGCGAGCAACCACATCAACAAAAAGAACGCCATCATCGCCGTCACAAAATCCGCATAAGCCAATTTCCACGCGCCACCGTGACGAACGTGACCGCCTTTTTTAATTTTTTTAATAATAATGGGCTGTAGTTGTTCCGCCATGACTGCGATTACCCTTTGTTGCTGCGTAATAAATCATCAAGTTCTTGGAAACCGGGACGTTTATCAGAAGAAATCATCGCCCGCATATATTCGGCTGTCATCGCAGGCGAAACGCCTTTCGCGCAACATAACAACCCTTTTTGAGCGCATCTGAAAATATTTCCTGACATTTCAGCTCGAACTGACATTAATGAACCGACGGGGCCAATAAAACCATACCCTAACAAAATACCGATAAACGTACCGACTAACGCCGCTGCAATCGCTTTTCCCATTACGGCGGGCGGCGAACCCACTAATCCCATCGTATGAACCACACCCATTACCGCAGCAATAATACCAAATGCTGGTAAGCCGTCTGCCATAGTTTGAATAACTTGAACTGGTGCGTGTTCATCTACATGGTGGGTTTCTAAGACTTGATCCATCAACTCTTCCAATTGATGCACTTCCACACCCGTCACAATTAAACGTAAATTGTCACAAATGAATTCCAGTAAATGATGATCCGCTCTGATTCTATCGGTAAATATCGCGGGATTACTTTCGGGATTTTCAATTAAATCTTCTAGTGACAACAAACCTTCTTTACGGGTTTTATTGGTCAGCATATAAAAACACATCAATAATTCTAAATAAAAATCTTTGGTGTAAGGTTCGGGCTTAAGCATTGATGTGGCAGTGAAAACCGCCTTTTTTACCAGTTTCAACGGATTGCCGACAAGCATCGCCCCGATTGCCCCGCCGCCAATAATGACAAACTCATTGTACTGAAGCAAAAGGACAGGATGTCCCCCGCCCATCATGTAGCCACCAATCAACGCGCTAAAAACTAATACATATCCAATAATAACTAACATTTTTTTCTCGAGTGCTGGTGTAATTAAATTACTACGCGCTATAACTTCTGATATAGCAGTCATCGTCAAGCATTGCGTAACGTTTTATCTAATCACATTAAATGTGGAAATGTGGCGTAGATTTGTCAGTTAATCGGCAGCAAAACGTATTTTTAAAAATTATACTGTGAATCACCATAATGAGGTAACGATAACTGTTTATAAAATTGTTGGCGTTTATGTGAAAAACTCACGCAGAATGCTACTATTAAACCAAACGCAATCACCTAAATTTTATTGTTTTATTTATGATGCTAATTTTTATCGTGAATCAATTGGCTGATTTTAAATCTATTCTCAAACTAACTATTTATTATGACAAACATCACCCAAATCGATATGTAATGGTCAAGTTTTTTTATACACCATCTAAGGTTGGTTAACTGTCATTTGTGATTTAAAGTGACTGGACGACAAATAACCCAGCGTTGAATGTAATCGTTTACTGTTGTAAAAATTGACGATGTAATGAGAAATAGCCGCTTTTGCTTCACGATGATTTGTATAATCACGTCGCCAAATAGACTCCATTTTCAAGTTTAAAAAGAAACGTTCCATGGGCGCATTGTCCCAACAATTACCTTTACGGCTCATGCTGCCAATGTAACTAGTAAATCACGATGCAAATGGCTGGCATACTGACTTCCGCGATTAGAATGGACAATCAATCCTTTATCGGGTTGACATCGGGTTGACGATGCGCGATTGCCATGCTCAAAAGCGTGACACACTAAGTCTGCTGGCATAGTTGATGAGGTTGCCCAACCGATGATTTTGCAGGAAAACAAGTCCATCACCACCGCTAAATATAACCAACCCGATGCCGTGCAAATGTAAGTTATATCGCTTGTCCAAGCCTGATTCGGCTTTTCTGGCGAAAAATCTCGGTTCAACACATTGTCGAAAACAGGCAAGTTATGTTTGCTATCCGTCGTGGCGGTAAACTTTCGCTTCCAAACCGTCTTGAGCTGATGGGTTCGCATCAGTGTACGCACACGATTTTATACCATGATGTTGCTGCAAAGCCTGTTGCAAGCGGCGGGTGCCATCAGTTTGCCCTGATTTTTCAAACGCACTTTTTAATGCCACGGTCGTGGCACAAATCGTTTTCGGCGCATTAACCGGTTTTTTTGCCGCATAAATACCTGCTCGACTGACTTTGAATAGTTTACACATTCTGACGGTGTCTGCTGCCTTCTCCGCTCGCAACTTACCAATTAAGTTCTGTTTTACTTGATTGTTCGGGCGAAGAAGGCAGATGCCTTTTTTAAGTGTCCACATCCTGTTTTAAACGTTTATTTTCGGATTCTAATTCTCGAATTCTCTGCGGATCCAGTGTGAACGGTTTTCCACTCAAACCTTGCCCTGTTTTTTCCCATTCCACTTTGCTTTAGCCAACGTCTAAGTGCGTGTTTTAAAAGTATCAAAATCAGTCAGTCAGTCAGCCAACCGTCCGAGCATCCAGTTAATCATAGCAATGTGAATAAAAGCAGTGCTGGAATCGGTCAAGACTTCGTAATCTTTACTCAAACGGCGATAACGGTATAACCAAGCGAATGTTCTTTCAACGACCCAGCGACGTGGAAGTAATTGAAATCCGTTGACATCGTCCGAGCGTAAAATTGTTTGTAGAACGATATGGAAACGTTTAGCGACCCATTCAATCATAAGGGTTGCCACTATAGCCACCATCGACCCAAATGCGGCGCATTTTCTTGCAACTGCCTGTAAAGGCTTTAAAAATCAGTTTGGCACCTTCGCGTTCTGGTATCGATGCAGCGGTAACAACGACAACCATAATCAGACCAAGTGTATCTACCAAAATATGGCGTTTACGACCTTGAATGTGTTTGTAAACATCATAACCTTTGATGCCCGCTAACGCGGTTGTTTTAACGCTTTGACTGTCGATAGAACCTGCTGTTGGATGTTTGTACTTTCCCATTTTTTGCCTCACCCAGGCGCGTAACGTATCGTGAATCCGTGGCCAAATTCCGTCTTTTTTCCAGCGACCCAAATAACCATAAACAGTCTGCCACTTGGGAAATAGGTGAGGTAATAATCGCCATGCACAGCCTGCCCGAGTGATATACAAAATCGCGTTGATTAAAT
>Ga0265593_1000028_pt1 | contig 145827 bp, 150 predicted proteins | sample saktaG_8_FD_190136 | JGI IMG/M metagenome (GOLD analysis project Ga0265593, IMG submission 190136) | Saline water microbial communities from Sakinaw Lake, British Columbia, Canada - sak_2011_5_24_36m | ecosystem: Environmental > Aquatic > Non-marine Saline and Alkaline > Saline ... | reverse complement strand
CTACACGACGCTCTTCCGATTAATAATCGCCGAAATTTTCTTCATCTTCTCTCCTAAATAGTTACTTCCTAAGATTTAAATAATACGGGGAATTATTTCTGATCATTTCATTCACTATTTCCGGCAAATCTTCATTAGTTTCCGGCCAGCGGGCGTTAATATTATTCAAAATTTTCATTATCTCTCGATCCTCCAGCGCCCAATGAGAAAAACCATCGCGAAAATAATCCTTATCTCTTCCTGAACCGATCAATTTAACCGGGATCTTCTCCTGATTTAAATAATTTCGAATCGTTTCAAAAGGCCGGTACAATAAAAACGGAGATATCGAATAAACAAAGGGAATTTTCCCTTCCAAAGCCAATCCTATGCCAACTCCGACCATGGACTGCTCAGCTGCCCCGACATTTATAAACCGCTTTGGATAATCTCTTTTAATCTCATCCCACATTTTATATCCCAGATCGCCGGTGACTACCCAGATATTTTTATTTTCCGACATTTTCTTATGTAAAATGTCCACAAAGCATCTCTTCATTTTTACCATCGCTACATCGCTCACTTTAAAATCTCCATTGCACAGTTATAATCATTTTCATGCATCACATAATAATGCGCATCCAGACCCTTTAAAAAACTGAACTGCTCAACGCTGGTCTTGGCAAAAACCACCGAAGGACCTTTCTTCATCGCCTTCCTAATTGCGCCCACAATTTTATTTTCATTATGCCCGTCTACTTTTATAACATTTAAACCAAAACCCTTAAATCGCTTTAAAAGCAATGCGGATGAAACCGGTCCATACGCCCCCCATCCATTGGCATTAACAATAATAATAAGATTGTGGATCTTGTTCTCCGCAATTATCCTTAAAGCTTCCCAGATGCTCCCCTCCGCACACTCTCCATCGGTAATGACACAAAAAACATGTTTCTTTCGATCAGCCAGGGCCATGCCCACCGCAACCGGCAGCCCCTGACCTAAACTTCCCGTTGAAAAATCTATACCTAAATTAATATTTCTATCCGGATGAACATTGAGAGTCGGGGTTACTTCAGGCTGAATCAAACCGTGTTTCTCTAAAATAGCGTACAAGGCTATCCCGGCATGCCCTCCCGAAAGAATAAAGCGCTCAAGCGGCTTTTTGACCAGATAGATCGCGTCAATTATATCTACAACGCTTAAACAAGATCCAAGATGCGCAAGCTTAGAGTTATAGCTAAGCTCAATTATTCTTCTTCTTATTTTCTTCTGATTAGTAGTAAAGCATTTTTTTTTCATACGTACTCACCGATCTTATCACAATATACTGAATAGCCCAACGGATCATCTACAGAACCGACCCTTAAAAAAAGCAAAATATGTCCCAATAATGTATTAAAGATAATTGGAATAATGAACAAAGATCCAAAAATAACCTTATTTATCAAACTAAGCACAGAATTATTCATCGCGCGCATTATTATCCGGACAAAAAATACATTAATCTTTGCGATAATAACGATTATGTCGGCACCCCTTGGCCTTACAAGGATATGTGTAAAACCGGCTTTAACAAGCAACTTTTCTAAGGATACCGGCGTCAGCCGCCAATAGTCGTAAGGAATATAATGATTACGCGCAGCAAAAGGTATAGTAAAAAACATCTTTCCATTTTCAGACAATACTCGATAACATTCATTTAAAAATTGATCTAGATAATAGACGTGCTCTAATACTTCTGTGTGAAACAAATAATCAAATGACGAATCTTCCAAAGGTAAAATATCTCCAGCATAGTAAATAACATCCTCCGCTTGACAATGAAAATTATTACCTGCGCCTATCCAATCAACGCCACAATATTTTACTCCCGCAGGGACTAAATATCTATAGGGCTTAAACCCACAACCAACCTCTAAAACATTTTTATTTGTTCTAGCTAGATACCTTTTAACATCTTTATAAACCGTAAATGAACCAATATCAAAAAAAAGTCTAAGGTAAAAAAGTATAAAACCCTTAAAATTTTCCCGCGCTACATTCGGCAACGGCTGAAAAACTTCTTTTACCGGTTCATCTGCATTATTCATATTAAATTGTTAATGAATCCCCATGTAACTATACATATTAAGCATTAAGTTGTAAATTGTCCAGAAGCCATCTCCAGGTAAGCAGGATCCCTTTTTCTAAGTCTACTTTCGGCTGCCATTTTAAAAATTTCTTTGTTTTATTGATATCCGCAACCCAATAATCCGTATCCCAAATCCGGTTATGCATACCCTGCCAATTTAAAACCGTAGTTTTGCCGGTCACTTTAGTAGCCAACCTTACTACTCCTGCAATATTTATCTGCTCTCCGGTCCCCAGATTAAAAATTTCTCCCCTAAATTTCTTAAGCTTATCGATCATTAAATATGCATCCACTACATCTTCGATATAAATCCAATCCCGGGAAATTTTCGGAGAGACCAATTTCATTCGCTTGCCGTAATATAAAGCTTTTAGAAGAGTGGGGACAAATCGACTACTTCCTTCATAAGGCCCATATACGGAAAACAACCTAAGCGTAACAATAGGTTTATTCTTTTCCTTTGCAAAGTGTGAACACAAAAGAGTCTGCATTACCTTGGCAACAGCGTAATAACTCGCTGGCTCAAGTGAATCATTCTCCTGCATCGGCTTTTTCTTAAACCCGTACTCAGAAGAACTACCGCTGTTAACCAATACTTCATAATCAACCGCAGAAGTAGCTTTTAATAGATTATACGTACCCAGAACATTAGTTTTTATACACAAATCGATATTTTTTTGGCTGGAATATGCGCCATAGGTAGCGAGGTGATAGATAACGCTGGGTTTAATCTTAAGAATTATACTATTTAATTTTTTAAAATCCGTTAAATCACATCTATGCACCTTAACTTTAGAAATAATATCTTTTATCCTCCAAAGATCAGAATTATTTCTAAGAATAACATGCACTATTTCTTTTTTGGAAACCAACCTCCTTACTAAACAAGCGCCGACAAACCCGCTTGCCCCGGTTACAAAATATATTCGCTTCTTACGCATAGGCTAAATATTATAATTAAACGCTATCGTGCTTTGCAAATAAACAATAACAATTAATAAATAGGGACAGTCCCTATTTATTATAAAGTTTATTAATATCACCTAGCTTACTTTTAAGCCAAGGAGCATACTTTAGAGACCAAGCGACAGTCAACCTCAGGCCTTCCGAAAGTTTAATTTGCGCTTTCCAACCCAACTCTTGGGCAAGTTTATTAGAATTAAGGCTATACCTTAAATCATGACCAAGGCGGTCTTTGACAAATTCAAAACGATCCTGGCTAACGCGTAAAGTTTTTAGTAAAAGTCTAACCGTATCAATATTTTTACTTTCCTGCCCGCTTCCTAAGTTATAAATTTCGCCAATCTTGCCTTTTTGCATAATTTTCAAAATACCTGCCGCGCAGTCATCCACATAAAGCCATTCACGCACATTTAGGCCTTTTCCATAAACCGGGATATTTAACCCGACTAAGATCTTTAGGACTGAAAGTGGAATAAGTTTCTCAGGATACTGCCATGGACCATAATTATTCGACGGCCGGATAATGATTGCGGGGAATTTATAAGTCCGAATATAGGATTGCACCAAAAGATCCGCTGCCGCCTTAGTTGCCGCATAAGGACTATTGGGCTTAATTAGTGAATTCTCGCTGAATTTACCATTAGCGATCTCTCCGTAAACTTCATCGGTGGAGATATGAATAAATTTACCGACCTTATATTTACGGCTAAGATCAAGCAAAACTTGAGTTCCTTTGATATTCGTATCGATAAACGGCGTAGCGTCGTCGATGCTGCGGTCGACATGACTTTCCGCGGCAAAGTGGACGATGATATCGGGTTTTTCTTTGGAGAATATTGCTTCGATGCGCTTTTTATTGCAGATATCGATCTTGAAAAAAGGGATAGTCCCCGAATAATTAGGAAGGGGACACTCTGCTGCGCAGGGTGTCCCCTCCCAGTAGAGACGCTTAAGATCGCCGGCGTAGGTGAGCTTGTCGACTATAATCACCTTAAGAATAGATTGCTTCGGCGCTACGCGCCTCGCAATGACGGATGAATCGCCGATGACGAGCCGCACGAAAGCGCTGCCAATAAAACCTGCCCCACCGGTAACTAAGATTTTAGGTATTCTTTTACGCATTCGTCTAAAACAGAATTAATGTTTCTGACTTTAAAACCTGATTTTTCAAGTTTACCGGTTGATAAAAGTAGATTAGTCCTCACCAGTCCTAATTTATTCAATGAAATCATTCGCGGCTTAAATGAAGGATCATATTTTTGATACACTTTTACTAGATCCGGATAACGCAAACCACCCTTATTCACCAAATTATACACTCCCCGTGCATCAATTTTAATTAAATGCTTAATCGCCCGAACAAAATCCGGAATATAAGTAACCGAGTTGGGAATATCCACCACCTGATTATATTTTAAAAGTTTATCTAATATATTTTTAGGGTGCTTGGCATTCAATAAGGGAATCCTTATCCGCGCAATTAAAATATTATAATCCCTGGCCAACGCTTCCAGCGACCGATCCGCATAAATCTTGCTGCGGCTATAAAATAATTTAAAGAAATAATCCATGCTCTCTTCTTTAATCGGTCTATTCGTTTTATAATCATAATTAAAGATACAGCCGCTGGAGATATGCACTAATTTAATCTTATTGCGCAAGGCCGCTTCCGCAAGCATTATGGGAACAAAGCTATTGGCGAGTAATGCCGCATCTTTTTCCAGCTCACAGTCATCCACATTTTTCTTACCGGTAATCCCGATACAATTTATAATCACTTTAGGCCGATATTGCTTAATTATTTTTTCAACATCAGAATAGGATTCTATTAAAGCATCGGTTATTTGGCAGTTCAATTCCTTGCGCAGCCTTTCACCGATAAAACCTTTACCTAAAATTAAAATCTGTTTATTTATCATTAAGTAATCCTTTTAGATATTCCCCGTAGCTGGTATGAAATCCACTCGCCAATTTGGCCAGTTGCGCCTTGTTAATATATTTCATACGATAGGCCACCTCTTCAATACAACCGATCTTTAAGCATTGTCTTTCTTCGATCGTTTTGATAAATGTGGAGGCATCAATTAATGATTCATAGGTGCCGGTATCTAACCAGGCATGGCCGCGTCCTAAAAACTGCACGCGTAGCTTACCCTGTTTGATATATTCATTATTAATACCGGTAATTTCCAGCTCTCCGCGGGCAGAAGGTTTAATTTTCTTAGCCATCTGCACCACTCGATTATCATAAAAATATAAACCGGCCACTGCCCAGTTAGTTTTCGCTTTCTTAGGCTTTTCAATAATCGATTTAACCTTGCAATGCTGATCAAAATCAATCACTCCATAACGCTCCGGGTCTTTAACGGTATAACCAAAAACAACTGCCCCATCTTTTAGCCTAGCCGAGCGCTGCAAAAGTTCACTTAAATTATAACCGTAAAATATATTATCGCCTAAGATTAAACAAACGCTGTCTTGACCGATAAAATCCTCAGCAATTATAAAACTTTGCGCGATACCCTTTGGCTCGGGCTGAATTAGATAAGAAAATTTTATCCCCAGATCATGGCCATCTCCCAACAGATCCTTAAACCTCGGAGTATCCTTAGGAGTTGAAATGATCAAGATATCTTTAATTCCCGCCAGCATCAATACCGAAAGCGGATAATAAATCATTGGCTTATCATAGATCGGCAGCATCTGTTTGCAAACGCCCTTGGTAATCGGATAAAGTCGAGTTGCCTTGCCTCCTGCTAAAATTATACCTTTCATTTAGCTTTAGCCTCCATTTTCGTGTTCGCTTCTACCTGTTTATTTATCCAAGCATAAGTTTTACGCAGGCCATCTTCTAATTTGCTACTTGGCGCCCAGCCTAATTTTTCGCGGATTAACCGATTATCAGAATTCCTTCCACGCACACCCAGTGGGCCCGAAATATTCTTAATTTTAAGTTTTTTCCCAGATATGCCGATGACCATCAAAGCAAGATTGTTAATCGCAATCATTTCATCTGAACCAATGTTTACCGGGCCGGCGAAATTCGACCGCGTAAACTTTAAGACTCCTTCTACGCACTCATCAATATATAAAAATGACCGTGTTTGCAATCCATCACCCCAAATCTCAATCTCGCCATTGTCTTTGGCTTCGGCTACCTTGCGACAGATCGCCGCCGGAGCTTTTTCTTTACCCTGTTGCCAAGTGCCCTCCGGTCCGAAAATATTATGAAAACGCGCAACATGCACCTCTAAACCATAATTACGCTGATAAGCCAGATAAAGCCGCTCACTAAAAAGTTTCTCCCAGCCATATTCGCTGTCCGGAGCAGCCGGGTATACTGAATCTTCAGAACATTTTGGATTATTCGGATCTTCTTGATTATAAGCGGGATACACGCAGGCAGATGAAGAATAAAAAATCTTTTTTACTTTTACCAGCCGGCTTTGTTCAAGTATATTTAAATTTATGGTAGCAGAATTATGCATCACATCCGCATCATGGTCGCCGGTGAAAATATACCCTGCCCCGCCCATATCCGCCGCCAGCTGATACACCTCATCAAAAGAAATATCTACGACCTTACGCACTATTTGCTGATCACGCAGATCTCCGATTACAAAATCATCCGCCTGGGTCTGACTAAATTCAGGATATTTTAAATCCACACCGCGCACCCAAAATCCATCTGTTTTTAACCGCTTAACCAAATGGCTGCCGATAAACCCACCGGCGCCGGCGACAATTGCCTTCTTCATCTGACTACCTTCCCAAATTTAAAATATAAAGAAATAAGCACGGTTAAAGTAATTAAAGTAATCACATTGGCAATGATGATGATAAGATCCTGACGGCCGATTCCATAAACCAACCAAAGAAAATTGCCTGCAGAAAGTTGGAACAACGTAACAATGCTGACATCCTTAACGGATTGAGTTTTAAGCGAGCGAAATATTTGCGGAACGAAAGAAAACATGGTGAGAATGGCAGCGGTCGCGCCGATGATTGTCCAAAGCATAGTTTATGGGGGACAGTCCCCTGCGGGGACAGTCCCTATAATATTACCTTTAAAAATCTACGTGAACCGGCTTTAAGAATACCACTTTCTTTGATCACAAAATCTTCTTTTTCAATCTTTAAATTATTAAAACTAACCGCGCCCTGACGAATCAATCTACGAGCTTCATTGCCGCTAGCGACCAGTTTGCTTTCCAAAAAAATCGCTAAAATATTTTTCTGCCCGTCAGTTTTAAATTTAGGCATATCCTGGGGAATTTCTTTTTGAGAAAACACTCGGCTAAATTCCTCTGCCTCTTTATCGGCTGCCTGACGGGAATGGTATTGCGTAATAATAATTTTAGCTAAATTAATTTTAGCGTCCCGAGGATGCAGCTGTTTAATCTTATTTGAATCTTCATCGGTAAGCAACTCATAGTATTTTAGCATCAGCATATCAGAAATAGACATGATTTTACCGAACATTTCCTTAGCCGGTTCATTGATCCCGATATAATTTCCATAAGACTTGCTCATTTTGGCAACGCCATCCGTGCCCTCTAAAAGCGGCATAGTCATAACCACCTGCTGGCTCTGCTGATAATCTTTTTGAAACTGCCGGCCAACCAAGAGATTAAAAATTTGATCCGTTCCACCCAGCTCTATATCCGCTTCCAGCATTACGGAATCATAACCCTGCATCAGCGGATAGATAAACTCTAAAATTGAGATATTTTCACCCGCAGTATATCGTTTTTTAAAATCATCGCGCGCCAGCATCTGCGAAACCGAGGCATGCGTAGTAAGTTTTAATATTTCTACACCGCTCATCTTAGCAAACCACTTGCTATTAAAAACTACCTTTAGCTTGCGCATATCTAAAATCTTGGCCACCTGCAATTTATAGGTTTGCGCATTCCTGGATACTTCCTGCTTAGTTAACTGTTTTCTAATTTCAGAACGACCACTCGGATCACCGATCTGACCAGTAAAATCACCGATCAGAAAATAAACTTGGTGACCTAAGTCCTGAAACTGACGCAATTTTCTTAAAAGCACAGTATGGCCTAAATGTAGATCCGGCGCTGTCGGATCAAACCCGGCTTTAATTTTTAAGGGGCGTTTAGTTTTAATGCTCTGAGTGAGCTTCTTACGCAGCTCATCCTCAGAGATTATCTCTAAAACGCCCCTTTTAATGATTGCTAATTGTTGATCAATATCCATAATTTTAGATTGCTTCGCTCGCCATTAAATCAATGGCGAGCTCGCAATGACGAAATACTTAAAGCCTAGCGGTCAGGCCGATTTTTGCCTGCTCCACATCCACTTTAATTACTTTTACCTTTATTTTATCTCCGGCTTTTAGATTAGCAACTGTTTCTTTATCTATCTCGCTAGAGTAAATCAACCCTTCCAGCTCATCATCAATCTTAGCAAACACCCCAAATTCTGTAAGACTGGTGACCTCGGCTTCTAATTGTGTATCCAGAGGAAAGCGCTGAGCAATTTTGGCCCAGGGATTCTCCTGTAATTGCTTTAACCCTAAAGCAATCCGGCGATTAGTCGCGTCCACCGACAATATCGAAACATCAATCTTCTGGCCCTTCTTTAAAACATCCTGCGGATGAGCAATTCGTTTGGTCCAGGAGATATCTGAAACATGAATCATCCCCTCGAGATTAGAGTCTAACTCTACAAATGCCCCGTACTCCGTAAACCCGCGCACCTTACCGGAGATACTCGTGCCCAGCGGATATTTAATTTCTGCTTCCAACCAAGGATTCTGCTCTAGTTGTTTTAAACTCAATGAAATCCGGCGAGAATCTTTTTCGACGCTTAAGATCTGAGTTTCCACCATATCTCCGACGGCAAACAACTCACCCGGATTATTCACCCGCTTAGTCCAAGAGATCTCGGAAACATGGATTAAGCCTTCGATGCCTTTTTCCAGTTCCACAAAAACTCCGTAAGGCAGAATATTCACCACCTTGCCTTTTACTTTTGTACCAATCACAAATTTTCCTTCGATATCCTTCCAAGGATCAGACAATCTTTGTTTAAGGCCTAAAGAAACTTTACCGGAGGCCTGATCAAGATTTAAAATCATTACCTCGATTTTATCACCAATCGCCACAATCTCAGAAGGATGACTAATCTTTGACCAAGACATATCGGTAATATGCAACAGGCCGTCTACTCCGCCCAGATCAATAAAAGCGCCAAAATCTGTAATCGCTTTCACTAACCCCGGATAGATACCGCCAATTTTTAATTCACCCCAAATTTTACCCTTAGCCACATCCCGATCGGCTTGCACTGCTTCCCGACGACTAACGATAATACTCCGGCGTAAATTATTTACCTTCACAATTTTAAACTTGAAGATCTTATACAAGATATCTTTATCGGCCACATTGCGAAATGAAGAAAGCGAGCTCGGCAAAAACCCTTCGATCCCCATAATGTCCACCAGGAATCCGCCTTTAACCTTTTTAACCGGTTTACCTTCCACCAATGTTCCGTCATTGGATAACTTAACAATCTTATCCCAACCCTGCATGCGCATGGCTTTTTCACGCGAAAGGGTCATCACCCCGGCGTCATTTTCCATGGTCTCCAGCAAGAACTCCATCTCTTTGCCGATGGCTAAATCGCCGCTGCTAAATTCGGTGATCGCCACGATACCTTCGGACTTAAAACCCACATCCACTAAAACTTCTTTAGTTTTAATCTCAACAATCTTGCCGCTGACTACCTGACCTTCTTTTAAAACTTTAATACTTTGATTATACAATAATTCTAATTCTGCTCTCGTTTCAGTTGACATTTTTAATTCTCCTTATGATTTTTAGTAGGTCATTGCGAGGAGCGCAGCGACGAAGCAATCTCAAACATTAGATTGCTTCGGGCACTTCGTGCCCTCGCAATGACGATAGTTCAAACAATAATATATTTAATCAGTTTCTTAATTTTTATCGATAAGCAAATAGCCAAAATCATCCGCTTCCACTACATGATCTGGCTCCCCCTTTCTATGCGCATTTACTCGTTGCATTATTTTATACCCCATCCTTTAGAATTATTTCACGACCCAGCGCCAGTAATTTCTTGGCCTGTGTTAAATTTTTAGCCTCAGCATAAGAGCGCATAATCGGCTCCGTGCCTGATCCACGAAACATTAACCAGCTCTGATCTTCACAGATAAGTTTTATGCCGTCATAATCCTTAATCTCGATAACTTTCTTACCTAATAATTCTTTAGGCAAATTTTCTTTTTTCGGCTCTATTCGCTTAGCAATATGAAAATCTTGGCGCACATAATAAAATTTGCCAAATTGTTTCTCTGTTTCATTCAAAATTTTTAAAATATTCTTATTGCGATAGACCATCATTTCGATCAATAAAAGACCGGCCATTGTTCCGTCGCGCTCCGGGATATAATTCTTCACCCCCATGCCGCCAGCTTCTTCACCGCCGGCCACAATATCCTCACTCTCCATAAGATCCGAGATATATTTAAAACCCACCGGAGTCTCATATAGCTTAATCCCTAAAAATTTAGCAATGTTGTCCATCATGGTCGAGCCGCAAATCGTTTTAACTAATCCCCCGCTCCAACCACGATCCTGATTCAAATGCAACGCGAGTAAACCCAGAATCTTCTGCGGATGAATAAACACCCCACCCGGCGCCACCGCGGCAATTCGATCGGCATCACCATCTAAAGCAATCCCTAAATCAAACTTTTCATCTTTTACGCGTCTTTTCAATTCCTGTAAATTTTCTTCAACCGGCTCAGGACGGCCACCGTCAAAAGATGGATTAATCGTATTGCGCATAAACTCTAATTTTATACTCGTTCCTTTAAGCACCTGGGCAATAAAGCTATCACCGGAACCATACATCGAATCCACCAAAACTTTAAATTTCTTATTTTTAATTTTTTTAAGATCAATATAATTACGAATAAACTTTATATAATCTTTAATAATGTCTACGGTTTTTATCGAAGAGGCTAAAGGCGCATCCTTTACTTGAGTTTTACCAAGCAGGCTTTCCACCTGACGAGTAATCTCCTGGCTTGCTCCACCGCCAGCGGAATTCTTTATTTTAAAACCATTGTATTCCGCCGGATTATGCGAAGCGGTAATCATGATTCCTAAATCCAGCTTGCGGGTTTTAACCACGAAACTTAATGCCGGGGTCGGCGTTGGCCGGTCAGAAAGCACGACCTGCATGCCGTTATTTTGCAAAACTATCGCTACCGCTTCGGCAAATTTCGCCGACATAAAACGCGTATCAAAACCCACGGCCACTTTTTTGCCGGAGCCTAAATAATCCGCCACCGCTTGCGTAAGAATCCGCACATTTTCTAAAGTGTAAGTATCGGCGATAATCGCTCTCCAACCATCCGTGCCAAATTTAATTTGTGAGACTGTATTGCTCATCAGAGTCTTTCTCCTTATCTACCTAGATAACACCGACGCAATTCCACTTAGCGTCGGATGTCATCTTAAGCTATTCATCGCCTGTTTAATATTTTTTGCTCCAAAAATGTACGAACCAGCAATCAAAATATTTGCTCCGGCCTGCTTAACCAGTTTTGCGGTCAAATTATTAATTCCGCCGTCTACGGCAATATCCTTAGCAAAGATTGCGCGTAGCTGTTTTATCTTTCCGATGGCACTCGGAATAAACGCCTGTCCGCCAAATCCCGGATTCACCGACATCACCAAAACAAAATCGACGATATCTAAAGCTGGCTTAATTTTGGCTAAGGGTGTCGAGGGATTTAAAGAGATACCGAATTTTATTTTACTCTTTTTTAATCCCTTACCAATTGCTCGCAATTCTTTTAAGCTCACTGTCTCAATGTGCACGGTGATCATATCGCTACCGGCATTCACAAAGGCTCCGATATATTTAGCGGGGTTTTTAATCATCAAATGCACATCTAAGGGTAAGGCGGTTGCCTGACGCATAAATTTTACGACCACCGGCCCGATGGTGATATTCGGCACAAAATGGCCGTCCATCACATCCACGTGAATTAAATCAGCGCCGGCCTGCTTAACTTTTGTCAGTTCCGCACCCAGCTTACTAAAATCCGCAGATAATATTGATGGAGCAATTTTTATCTTCATTTGTAAAGTTTCCTTTTCTTAATATAATCAAAAACCTTATCAGTAACTAAATAACCGAAGGATTTATTCTGCGCCACACACTCACGCACCTCGAACCCGGAAACATCCACCGCCCGAATCGCCAAGGTCTTAATATACGGCGGTATTTTGTCCAAAGGATAACCCGGACGCGTAGCGGCCACAAACTCTACCATCTTCAGTATCTGGCTTAAATCTTTCCACTCCCCTAAATACTTAAGCAAATCCGAGCCGATAATAAAATAAAGCTCGTCATCTCGATACTTAGCCTGTAACTCTTTTAAGGTATCAATCGTATAAGAACGACCCTGCCGCTTAATTTCCACATCCGAAACCGCAAAAAATTTATTGGAAGAGGTCGCTAACTTCAACATCTTTAAGCGATCACTTGCCGGAGCAATATTTAAATTATCCTTATGCGGCGGCAGAGCCGTAGGCACAAAAATAATCTTATCCAGCCCCAATTTCTCCCGAACCTCCTCCGCTAAAATCAAGTGGCCGATATGCACCGGGTTAAAAGTTCCACCGAGTATGCCGATCTTCATTTTAGGCAAGGTTTGTCCTATACCAGTTGACGGTATTTTTCAGGCCGTCTTGAAATTTTATCTTGGCCTTAAAACCAAATTCGCGATAAGCCTTTGTCGTATCTAGGCATCTTCTAGGCTGCCCATCCGGCTTGGATTTATCCCAAACAATCTTTCCCCGAAACCCCACCAGCTCGACAATCAACTTAACTAAATCTTTAATCGAAATTTCAAAACCTGCGCCCAAATTTATCGGATCGCTTTTATCGTATTTCTCAGTCGCCAAAATTATCCCTTCCGCGCAATCCTCAACATAAAGAAACTCGCGCGTCGGGCTCCCAGAACCCCAAACCACAATTTCTCGAGCATTATTGCGTATAGCATCAAAACATTTTTTAATCAATGCCGGGATTACGTGACTAGAATCGGCATTAAAATTATCACCCGGGCCATAAAGATTCACCGGCATTACAAATATAGAATTAAAACCATACTGCTGCCGATAAGCCTGAGATTGCACTAAAAGCATTTTTTTAGCCAAGCCATACGGAGCATTAGTCTCTTCCGGATAGCCATTCCAAAGATTTTCTTCCTTAAAAGGAACTCGTGTAAATTTAGGATAGCAACAGATTGTGCCCAGCGAAACAAACTTCTCGATCTTTCTTTGCCGAGCCACCTCAATAAGCTGCACCCCCATAATTAAATTATCATAGAAAAATTTACCGGGATTAGTCTGATTTGCTCCGATACCGCCGACGGCAGCAGCCAGATGAATAACCAGGTCCGGTTGAGCAGTATCAAACGCTTTATTAATCGCCCCTAACTCCATTAAATTATACTCTTCAATTTTTGGCACAAAAATATTGCTACAGCCCCGCGCTTTTAACTGCTTAATTATGTAGGCACCAAGAAACCCTGCGCCACCGGTAACTAAAATTCGCTTGTCTTTTAAGTTAATCATAAATTGTTAATAAAACTAATAACATGGACAGTCCCCTGCGGGGACAGTCCCTATAATTAATCGCCCTTCCACCATTTATGCGCAAATTTCTGTTTAATAATCTTATCCCCATCACCGATCACCTTTAAACCCGCCAGGCGCATATCGCTATCGACCATAATCTTCACCAAATCATTAAAATTAATTTTAGGCTGCCATTTGAATGTTTTTTTAGCTTTTCGGGTATTCGCGATCAGGTTCTCAACTTCCGTCGGTCGGAAATAACGCGGATCAATCGACACATATTTCTTCCAGTTTAAACCCACATATTCAAAGGCTTTTACCACAAATTCTTTTACAGAGTGCGACTGGCCGGTACCCAACACAAAATCATCCGCCTTGGGCTGCTGAAGAATCTTCCACATCCCCTCCACATATTCCGGCGAAAATCCCCAGTCACGGCGCGCCTCTAAATTTCCCAAATAAAGTTTTTTCTGTTTTCCAGAAATAATCTGAGCAATCGACTGAGTAATCTTACGGGTAACAAAAGTTTCACCACGACGCGGACTTTCATGGTTAAATAAAATTCCATTAGAAGCAAAAATTTTATAACCCGCTCGATAATTTTTAGCCATCCAAAACCCATAAACCTTCGCTGCCGCATACGGAGAACGCGGAGCAAAGGCAGAATCTTCGCTTTGCGGCGCGCAAGTTGCTCCAAACATTTCACTGGAAGAAGCTTGATAAAATTTTATTTTTCTCTCCGACATGCGAATCTGTTCCAATATACGCGTTGTCCCTAAAGCCGTAATATCCCCGGTGTACTCCGGAATATCAAAACTTACCCGGACATGACTCTGCGCCCCTAAATGATAAACTTCATCCGGCTTAACTTTATGAATAATATAAGCAACCTGCTCAGCATCGGATAAATCCCCATAATGTAAAAATAATCTAGCCTTGGGATCATGCGGATCAATATAAATATGATCAATTCTCTGAGTGTTAAATGAACTAGAGCGCCGGATAATCCCGTGCACCTCATAACCCTTGGACATTAAAAATTCCGCTAGATACGAGCCATCCTGCCCGGTAATACCGGTAATCAAAGCTTTTTTCATATCTTATTCCCTCACTTGTCCGGAGCCAGAAACAATATATTTATAAGTAGTCAACTCCTCTACCCCCATCGGACCGCGGGCATGCAGCTTATCGGTAGAAATACCAATTTCAGCGCCCATCCCAAATTGACCTCCGTCGGTAAAACGCGTCGAAGCATTACGATAAACACAGGCGGAATCCACCTGTTTTAAAAATGCCGCAGCATTATCAAAATTATCCGTCACAATGCTATCGGAGTGATGCGAGCCATAATTATTGATATGTGCGATTGCCTCATCTAAATCATCCACCACCTTTACCGATAAAATTAAATCGGCATATTCCGTGCGATAATCTTTTTCTGTCGCCCGTCTTGCCCACTTGGCAATCTTTTGAGTAAATGCACACCCGCGAATCTGGACAGAGGCATCCTTAAATTTTTTAAGCATCCCCGGCAAGAATCTGGCCGCTACATCACGATGCACCAGCATGCTCTCCATAGCATTGCAAACCCCCGGTCGCTGACACTTAGCATTAAAACAAATATTTTCCGCCATATTTAAATCCGCATCCTCATCGACATAAACATGACAGATCCCTTTATAATGTTTAATCACCGGGATAGTTGAGGCTTTAACTACCTTATTAATCAACTCCTCACCGCCGCGCGGGATGACTACATCTATATAATTATTTAATTTAAGTAAATAGTCCACCGCCTGACGATTAGTCACCGAGATCAGGTTAATCGCACCCTCAGCCAGATTATGTTTTTGCATTACTTTTTTTAATATATTAAAAATGGCCAGATTAGAGTTAAGCGCTTCGCTTCCGCCGCGTAAAATTACGGAATTGCCGGATTTAAAACAAAGCCCGATACAATCCGCGGTAACATTCGGGCGAGATTCATAAATAATCGCCACTACCCCGATCGCAACTCGCACCTTCTGAATATTCAAACCATTCGAGGTGTTCCAGGCGCGCAAAACTTCACCTACCGGATCCTTAAGCTTGGCGATCTCCAGCAAAGAATCCGCCATTTGCTTAATTCTCGCAGTATCTAATCTCAGCCGATCAACAAAAGCCCTGCCTTTATTTTTAGCTAAAGAAATATCCTTTTTGTTGGCTTTCAAAATAACCGACTGCTGTTGCAACAAAGCAGCCGACATCTCACTCAGTATGGTATCCTTGGCCGAGGAAGGTAGAACGGCCAACGCCCTAGAGGCAGCCTGAGCAAGTTTAGCCATCTTCTCTATTTCTTTTTTTAAATTATTTTTCATCTTTAAACTAGGTAAACTCCATTAGAAGTCCCGTGCGCAAAAGCGCTACTTCTAACGGGGCAAGAATATCGTGCCCTGACTATAAGGATTAGCCAACAGTTGTCGAATAATTTTATTTTTACGGCCATGGGCAATTACGCAAGTTACCCCGCCCTCAACCGCAATGCGCGCTGCCTCAAGCTTAGTGGCCATCCCGCCAACAGTAGTCTTTTTATTTATCGGAGAAGCTAAAGATTTAATTTCGCCAGTAATTTTATCCACCTGCCGGATAACTTTTTTCTGCTTATCTAATAAACCATCAACATCACTTAAAATAATTAAAAGATCCGCTTGGACCAATATCGAAACTAATGCGCTCAAGCGGTCATTATCCCCGAACTTAATCTCTTCGGTAGCCACCGTATCATTCTCGTTTATAATCGGCACAGTTTTTAATTTTAACAAAGTATTCAATGTTTGTTTAGCGTTGGTATAACGCACGCCCAAAAAATCATCCCAGGTTAAAAGTAACTGCGCGCAATTTAAACTGTATTTCTTAAACGCCAGTTTATAGACATGCATCAGTTCATGTTGACCGATCGCCGCGGCAGCCTGTAGTGAGGCTAGCTCCTTAGGGCGCTTAAGCAGCTTTAAAATAGACATCCCCAAAGCAATCGCCCCGGAAGAAACTACCACCACCTCTTTGCCCTGCTTGATTAACCCTGCAATCTGCCGAGCAATTTTATGCACTAAAGCGGTATCCAACTCATTTTTATCCGTGGCAAACAGGCTCGAGCCGATTTTTACAACTATTCTCTTATACTTTCGCCTCTGCGAAAGTATATGTTTAGAAAATGGCTGACTAACTTTACAATTTTTCAGCGACCGCATCGACTAACTCCTTTAATCCTTGTTTATTTAGCGCCGATATAGAATAAACTGTTTTTTTAATTAATTTCTTAAAGCGTTTCAGATTTTTTTCTGCGCCCGCTAAATCCATTTTATTAGCGCAAACAATCTGCGGCTTCTTATAAACTATCTTGCTATAATTCTTTAATTCTAAATTAATATTTTTATAATCCTCAACCGGATCTCTTCCCTCAAAACCGGCCATATCCACTAAATGGATTAAAACCTTTGTGCGCTCGACATGTTTTAAAAATTGATCGCCCAGGCCGCGCCCTTCGGAAGCCCCGGGGATTAAACCCGGAATATCGGCAATCACAAATTTTCGATGGGTACTAGTGGCCACTCCCAAAATCGGTCCGGTGGTCGTAAACGGATACGCCGCCACCTTCGGATGCGCGTTAGAGATCCCCGAAATTAATGTCGATTTACCGGCATTCGGAAAACCCACTACCCCCACATCCGCCAGGAGCTTTAAATCCAGTATAATTATTTTTTCTTCTCCCGGCTCACCGGGGGTTGCTTCTTTACGATGCCAATTACCTATCCCGCCTTTACCACCCCGGGCGACAATTACCTGCTCGCCATCAACATCTAAATCCCGCAGAATAGATCCGGTGGCAAAATCCTTAATCGTTGTGCCTAAAGGAACTCTGATAATGATATCATCAGAGCCTTTGCCTTTTTTATGATTGCTCGATCCATGCCCTCCGTGTGCGCCAAAAAAATGACGATGGTGCTGAAAATCCAGCAAGGTCAACAAATTTCGATCTGCGCGGATAATAATATCCGCGCCCTTGCCGCCATCTCCGCCATCCGGAATGCCTTGACGTTGATACTTATCCCGGTGCAGGCTTTGGCAGCCTTTACCGCCAGAGCCGGCACGAATATTAATTTTAGCCCCGTCGATAAACACTTTTCTTATAAGCCTAGAACAATCGCTTTTATTTTTAATTCCGTAAGCTGGGCACGATGACCTTTTTCCCAATGCGAATTCTTACGCCGACGATGCTTATAGGCGGTAGTTTTCTCACCCATCATTTGTCTGAGCACCGTAGCTTCCACTTTCGCGCCTTTGACATAAGGCTGACCAATCTCCACCTTTTTGCCATCAGAGATCAATAAAACTTTATCCAAACTGATTTTATCGCCTTTGGTGACCACTTGCTTATTCACCTCAATCACATCATCCTTAGTTACGCTATACTGTTTTGATCCAACTTCAATTATGGCATACATTTGACTCTCCTCCCTGCCTGCCGGTAGGCAGGCCTAAATAGTAATCAGATTGGTAAACACGAACTTAGTATTATATACCTGGTAGATTTAAGAATCAAGCTAAAAAAGCGGAGGTTTTCCTATTCTTAGCTGAATTTAATATCTTCTAGATGCGCCGTGGGGTTAGAGATAAGGTTAACCTTAATCCGGTATTTATGCTCAATCCCGCGCAAGGCCTCCTTATCTTTTAAGATTTCATCAATTACCGGCGGCGCTAAAGTTAGCGAAGCCTGTTTTAGGGTTTTACCTTTAAGATAGCGTTTAAGCTCCTTTAAAGCAAAAATTCCCAGTGTTTGAGGTGAGCGCAGTTTCCCTTTACCCTTACAATATGGACAAGGATGAAAAGAAAGCATCTGCACCGTTTTGTGAATGCGTTCCCGAGTCATCTCCACTATCCCAAATTTAGAGATTCCCAAAATATCATATTTTGCCCGATCAGTAGCTAAGGCATTTTTTAAAATATTCAATAATTCCCGGCGATGACCCTCGCGTTCCATATCAATAAAATCAATCACAATGATCCCGCCTAAATCCCGCAAGACCAGCTGCCGGGCAATCTCCAGGGCTGCCTCAGAGTTAACCTTAAAAGCCATCTCTTCTTGATTCACTTTTTTCTTAAAACCGCCGCTGTTGACATCAATAACTACCAGCCCTTCGGTAGGCTCGATAATCAGATAAGCTTTGGATTTCATATAAACATGACTTTCAAAGATATGGTTAATCTGCTTCTCTACATCTTTTGCGCCAAAAAGATCATCTCCTCGATAAAGCTCAACCTTCTTACAAAGATAACTTAAAAACGTGCGCATAAAATGCTGAATCCGATAGAATTCCGGTTTAGAGTCAACAATGAGCTTCGTGACATCCTCGGTAAAAGAATCCCGAATTGCCCGCAGCGCTAGATCATACTCCTCATAAACCAAAGACGGCGCCTTCTTCTCTTGGGCGGTTTTCTCCAGGCGTTTCCATAATTTAAAAAGAAACTGCGCGTCGCGAATTAATTCCTGCTCACTTCGACCGCTGGCCGCTGTGCGCACGATAAAACCCACCGGATCCGGCATTTTAAGCCTTTTAAAAATATCCCGCAGTCGCCTGCGCTCCGGTTCATCTTCAATGCGTCGGGAGATACCGCCTTGTTTCTCAAGCGGCATAATCACTAAATACCGGCCGGCTAAACCAATCTGCGTAGAAAGACGCGGCCCCTTAGTGCCAAAAGACTCCTTAACTACCTGGACTAAAACCTCCTGGCCTTTTTTTACTTCTTTGATCGGGGTCTGGGCGGGCGCTTCGATGGACTCATAAGCCGATTCAATTTCCGATAAATACAAAAAACCATTTTTAGGCAAGCCAATATCCACAAATGCCGCGCCAATCGAAGGCATAACTGCTTCAATTCTACCCTTATAGATATTACCCACAATTGTACGATCCTGCGGACGCTCGATATGAAACTCTAAAAGCTGGCCGTCTTGGACAATGGCGACGCGTTTTTCCTGGGTTTCTGAATTAATTAAAATTTCCTTGGACATCTTTTAAGCTAATCCCTTCTGGTAATTTTTTTTGCAGCCTATTTTTAAAATCCTCAGGGGTAACCGGAAATCTTAAAATTATGGAGGCCTCTTCGTGTTCACTTTCGACACCTAATTTTAAAGCCCTTTTTAAGCTTAATTTAGGATGCGGAGAGAAACCTTCCGACATTTTAAGCGGCAGCTCTGCACGGCGCATGGCGCGCGTAAATAGACGCATAAGATCTAAGTGCGAAATATATCGCATAAGACCTTTCTTTGAAAAACTAAAATTTACTCTATACATACAAATCTATTTCTTTTTCTTCTTAATATTTATCGGCTCTTTTTTTACCTCCACCACTACCGGACGCCCCAATCTCTTTTGCAATGCCGCTAATTCCTCGGGAGTATATTCACTTTCCTTAATAATTCTTGCCGTAATAAAAATTAAAAGGTCAATCTTCTCTACATCGTCTTTATCGCGACCAAAGAATTTTCCTACCCATGGCAAATTAACTAAGAAAGGGATCCCGGTTCTAGTTTTAGTTTTAACATCCTTAAGCAAACCGCCGATGACAATCGTTTCCCCATCCCTAAGCATCACCTGGGTCTGAGCTTCACGCACGTCAATAATCGGATATTCCGTTGTAGTGGTTGTCGGCGTTGACCCGCTGCCGGCAGTAGATGTAGCGTTAACGTGATCGCTAGAAGAGGTAATGCTTGGGTGAAGAATCATATTGATATAACCTTCTTCGCTAATCTGCGGCACAACATTTAATCGAATACCGATCTCCTGATAATAATCCAATGTTTGAGTAACAGTTGATCCCGTGGTATCCGTCCCTGCGGTAACACTAGATAACAATATCGGCGTATGGTAACCCACCAACATCGATGCTTCTTGATTATCCAGAGTAAGTATGCTGGGAGCAGACAAAGTATTTGTGTTAGAATCATCCTCTAGGGCATGGATGATCGCTTCAAACTCAGTGCCGGTTAATTTCTGAAAAACAAATTCTCCGCCGGCTGCATAAGGATTACTCGCAGAAGCATTAATAATCGCACCTAAAGCCGTCCCCAAGGCATGACCGCCGGTAGCATTATTGCCATTAGTTTGCAAAGCTATCGCTGCTGATTCCGCGTTGGTTTTACTACCCAACCCCCAATCAACGCCTAAATCCTTTAGCTTCGTTTGATTCACTTCGATAAATTTTGTTTCAACCAATACCTGTTTCGGTTTAATGTCCACTTTGGGCAAAATAACATTGCGAATTCGGTCCAAAGTGCTGGCGGTATCGGTAATTATTAGCATCTTAGATTTTACCGACGGATCAAAATCCGCTTTTTTCATCACTGTTTCGCCCGCAACATTTTTTTCATAAGAAACCGTCTCGGATTTTGTCTCTCCGGCGGCTTCTCTAGCCAAAGCTGCGCTCGAAGCAGAATCCCGGCCAATCTTAAAAGTGCCAAACTGCCACCCTTTTTGCCCACGGGCATAAAGCACGGAGATCTTTCCACGCGGCGAAAGTAAAGGAATAATTATCTTCTGCGCATCCTGGGCATCTAAAAACTTTAAAGTAATAATTTCTACCTGCAGTGGCTCCTCGGCGGCAATCTTAGCGACATTTTCAATTTTTGTCACCAGGATTACATTCCCCTGTCTTTGCGAGCCAAAACCATAAGTCTTTAAGATTACATCTAAAGCAATTTCCCAGGGCACATCCGCTAAACGCACGGAAACATTCCCAATCACATCCGGGGTAGTCACAATATTTATTCCGGATTTATATGAAATTATCTTTAAGACATTGTTAATATCTGCTTCCTTAAAATCCAAGGTAACATTGCCCGAAGACACCGGATTGCGTTCAATGTCTACCGGCATCGCCGCTACTTCTGCACCTGGAATTACCGCCGGCTTAGCGGACTCAACGGTTGCCACCTGCGCCTCATCTGCGGCATAAGCATAAACAAAAAAAGTGAAGATAAAAATAAATAAAAGTTTTCTCACTGTACCTCCTCCTTGCCCATTAAGGGCACACTCGCGCAATTACTTATCGCGGGGTGTTGGTTAACTCCACCTCTAAAGGTTCACCGTCCTTAATAAAAACAACTTTATTTTCTTGAATTTTTAGAATCTGATAATCACCCACGCTATCGCCGATTCCCACAACATTAGTATTTACAATCGCAAATGAACGGCCGAATTTATCATAGATAATTCCTTCAACTGTTATCCCTTCCACAGAAGTCGCCTCCTGTTTGTCGAGCTTGAGCAAACGGCCTTCCGGAGTGACTAGCGGAATAAACGGATTACGTTTACCCTTAGCATCATAGACAAACTCACCCTGAGCAAAAGAGATCAAACAAAAAAAACAAAATATAAATAATAAAAATCGCTTATTTAGTAACATATGTTTTTAAGACTAACGCGACATTCTGTTTCATGTACTCCGGCAGCCGAGTTGAAATTTTAAGCTCCTGCACACTTAGAAAAACTTGCATACTCTCAAGCTCGTTAATAAATTTACCCAAGTTATGATAGCTGCAAGTTAGATCTAAATTTATTAAAATCGGAATAAACTTATCTCCAACCAAAGCGTTCTTAGCGCTAATCGCTTCCCGGCTTGGCCGAATTTGGCCAATCTGGATATCCAACTTATTCGCTTGGCTTGAAATATCCTGCAAGAGCCCGGAAACCTCTCCTTCCGCCAAAAACTTAGAAGACCGAACGCTTGTTTTATTGTTTGCCGAACCCAATTTTCCTTTCGAAGCGCGCATATCCTCTAAGGCCCGATTCAAATTAGTTAGATCAGTTTTTAATCTAGCAATCTTCGGGTCCGCGCTCTTAATCCCGGCGGTTTGCCCTTTTAAAATATATGTCGTATCCACATAAACAATCAAGATACAGAAAATCACAATTAATATTTTCTTTTGTTTGTCTAATTGCACATTGTTTAAGTTCATTTTACTTTTAAAACTCCCGTAAGAATAAAATCGGCAATATCGTATCCGCCAACATTTTTTCTCTGCACATTCGATAATTCAAAAGAACTGAAATCTTTAGAAAATTCATTATCCGCTTTTAAATTTTCCAATAGTTTATTAATTAAATTAACCTCTTCTTTCGCAAGAGAGATAACGGAGCCTTCGATAATAATATCTTTAGCATTAATGGTTATTTCATTGAACCAAACGCCCGAGGGCAAATTCAAACTCAATTTATTTAATTTTTGCGCCCAAAGCATCCTTTTGCTGTTGATCATCCCAATTAAGCTGGCATCCTGCGAAGTGGCCGAATAAACATTATTAAATTCATCAAGCGCCTTTTTCTGCGGCGCAAGATCAATCCATTTCTGATTTAAAGCCACCAGCTGGCGATTCTGGGAGATAGAAATAAACGCAAAATAAACGTGTATACAAACAAATACGCCTAACAAAACAGGGAGGGCGTAAACAAACAGCTGGTCCGGGCTAAATGCAGCATGCTTAGTAACAGACTTATGCTCTAAACTTTTAGCTTTACTTTTTGCCCTTAACTCTTCTGGTAATAAATTTATCTGGATCATCTTTTATCCAATTGCCAAACCGACGGCAACATTAAATTGACTCGCTAATTGCTTTAATTTCGTAAGATCAAGTTTATCGTTAACCTTTATCTGCTTAAAAGGATCCCAGTATTCTACCTCGATGCCTAAAGAACTCGCGAGCATCTCCTTTAATCCAGAAATTTGACTTCCCCCTCCGCTCAAAAATATCTTTACCACGCTGGAATTATTTTGACTTTCATAATAATCAAACGAGGTGCGAATCTCCAGCGCCAGATTCGTCAAAACGCTCTCTACACCGATTTTAATCTTTGAGGCATATTCCGGATTAGCTTTAAACTTCAACTCCTCCGCCGCTTTAAAATCAATACTGAAAGTATCCATAAATTTCTTAGTAAAAGTTGCGCCTCCGGAATGGATATCCCTGCTTAAACGCGCCACGGACTGATCGATAATATTAACGTTACTTATGGTCGAGCCGATATTTAAAAGACAAGCCGACTTATTTTCCGGGATTTCATTTTTAGGATAATTAAAATTAAAAGCGTTGATCAAGGCCAGTGAATCTAGCTGGACATTGCCGATCCTTAAACCGGCGTTTCCGAGTGACTTAAATCTCTGCAAAGTACCCTCTTTTTTAAGCGCAGCGATTAGCACCAACATCTTATTCTCCGGCAAATCATCCTTCAAGATCTCCGCATCCAGATAAACTTCTTCCAGAGAAAAAGGAATGTGCTTCTGAGCCTCAAATTTAAGCGCCTGGCGTAATTCAATTTTACTCATCCGCAAAAAATTAACATAACGAATAACCGTGTTCGAGCCACAAAACGAAATATTAACAAAATCCGCGTTTTGCGCATGCTTAATTTTCTTAAGCACATCTGTGGGATCGAGCTGACCCTCCTCTAGGTCAAAAGCCACCAACTCAAAAGAGTTGCCGCTAACCTTTAATTTTACAGCTTTAATTGCTTGCGTACCGATATCCAAACCAATCGAAAACTTTTCTTTACGGCCCGGTAATTTTATTTTTGATAAAATATTCATAATTTCCTATCGCAGTTCTCGGTCATCATTAAGCCGCCGGTAGACACCGTATAAACCATTTTCCCGCTAAGTTTGCAATCTACCGGCGAAGCGGTGCAGCTATATCCACCGGCATCCAAGCGTTGACAATCGTATTCATAACCGCGCAGAGAAGTTATCGCCAGATAATCTCTCTCCAGATAAACCGGATTATGCTTAGTGAGCAAATCAATACTCTGCGCATATACATTTTTATTATCTGAAGCGTAATTCTCCATGGCTGTCGAAAAAAGTTTTAGATTAATTTGTGCCGCTAGCTGGTTCTGCTCGATACGATAAATAATTATTCGATGCAACCCCAGGCGCAACAAAAACGCGCTCAGCGCCACCACCACCATAATCGTCACAAAACTTTTAGCTTTGCAATTAAACATATTTAAAAACTCTTAAAATCCATATCGCTAGCCACAGATGTATCCGTTCTATTCAATAACCCGCTAGAAACAATCTGATAATTATGATCCGCCAGCGCGGGATTAATCGCTATCCCCCGGATATCATAACCTGCCGGGCTAGCTGTCCCAATCAAATAGCGGAAATTACCAATCTGGCCTAATGTTGTCAAGTCTTGAAAAAGACAGCCGTCGTCAATAAGGAACTGCAAATTTGATTCATCACCCGGCGCATAACTACCGGAATGGCGCGCAGAATAAACTTCAAAACCGGATGCAATGGCCTTAAGATTAGCCATACAGTTAGATTCATTAGCCTGTTTTCTAAATTGCACACCTTCCACCAAAGCCACGGAAACAAGCAAGGCAACAATTGCCATAACCACCATAATTTCAACCAGCGTAAATCCACAAACGCGTTTATACATTATTTTGATTTTAACACAATGGGAGGATTTATCAACCACTTTTTATCTAAATTTTAATTTATTTTAATACGGGATTTAGCGGATTTTTACCTTAATTCTTGAAGCATTAACCTCTTGGCCCTAATATGATTAGCATCAATTTTTAACACTTGTTTTAAGGCAGCTCTCGCTTTACTTTTTTTACCCATATATAGGTAAGCAAGTCCCTGATTAAAGTAACCATCCGCAAAAACCGGATTTAATTCTAAAGCCAGATTAAATGCGCTCAACGCCTCCGGCAAAAGATTATTCTGAGCTAAGTTAATTCCTAGATTATTATAAAATTCAGCGGCATTATCGACATTATAAGTCTGCTTAATAAAATTGACGATAATTGCCCGCTTATCGATTTGCGATTTTTCTAAAATGCCTAAAGAATCCAGTATCTGTTGCGCAGCTAAATCAATTTTTCCCTGCAAAAAATAAATGCGCGCTAAATTAAAATGCGTAAACTTTAAGCGCGGATCCAACGCCAGCGCCAGATTATATTTTAACAATGCCTCTTGAGGTCTACCTAAAGCCTCATAAATATTACCTAGATTATTCTGCGTTTCACCGGCCTTTGAACCTAAATTAGATTTCTCAAGCGTTTCATATTCCGCTTTAGCCAAATCATAAAATTTAAGCTTAAAATAAAGATTAGCCAAATTAGCGTGCGCCTCGATTAAATCCGGTTTAATCTTTAGTGCCTTTTCATACTCACTAGTTGCTTCATCAAATCGGCCAAGATGCTCATATTGCAATCCTAAATTATTATGCGCTTGGAAGCTACTCGGTGAATATTTAATAATCTTCTGATAAAAAATAATCGGATTTCTCCACTCATAATTACGCGCCGATGTTAATGCAATATAGGCTATGCAAAGCAAACTAATCGCGAGAATAAATAATCTTTTTCTCAAAACTTTGTGTAAGAAATAAACAAGCGCCAGAAAAAAACTTATGCTCGATAGATAAATAAAATGCTCCGAAACAAAAGCATTAATCGGAAAAATTCCCGATTGTGGAATAAAAAAAACTAACGCCCAAAACAACATAAACGCCGCGGCTTTTTGTTTCGAGTATTTTAAACAATAAACACAGCTAGAAATAATTACCCCTAGCGCAAAAACCGCTACCAGAATGCCTAAATAGCTGGTCGGACGCACCAGCTCCCGAGACATATGCAAACCTGTAGGAAATATCAATATCTTAAAATAAGTTATGATTACTTTCGGGAGGACTGACAATCTCATCCACCAACTGATTTTAGCTAAAGCTGCCGGCCGTAAAGTAGAAAAACTAAACACAAAAATCCTTAAGTACAAATAAATTAACGCCACAAGCACAAAGGGGGAAACTTGTTTATAAAAATATAATTTCTTTTTTAGTCTCTCCCGGCTTATATAAAAAATATACCCGGCGATAATTAGCGGAAAAACAATCGCTACTTCTTTAGAAAGTAAGGCAAGAATAAAACAAAATATAGACAATGAAAATATTGACTTTGGATGCGCTGTATCTAACTTCTGACATTTAATAAATAAAAGCAGGGAAAGTAAAACAAAAAATCCCATGAGCATTTCCGCCCGGCCGGAAATATAAGTCACCGCCTCAGTATGCAACGGAGTGGCGGCAAATAAAACCGCGGTGGCAATAGCCACGGCAAAATTACCGAATAAATTAAACACGAGCATAAATACCAGACTGGATACGGCGATCTGCAATACGATGTTGGTAAGATGGTACCCGAACGGATTTAACTGCCAGAAATGATAATCGAAGATAAACGATACGCTTTGCAACGGACGATAAAAATTTGATCCTAAAGGCGCGCCAAAATATAGATCATTCGAAAAAGCTTGAGGAATGTTTTGCCAATGGGTAATCAGCGTATTCTTAACAACTAAGGCGTCGTCATCCCAGATAAACGGATTATGCAAACTATTAAAATAGGCAACTCCGCAAATTAACGAAATTAACAGTACGACTAAAAAATATGGTTTAATTTTTCGAAACAAAAGAATCATTTTTATAAAAAAAGGGAGAGAATCTCTTCTCTCCCTTTTCCATAACCACATGTTTCTTGTTTACAATGGTGTAAGTACTCCACCGGTTGATGCGGTGTAAGTAATGCTACCGGTTGTGTTTAAAGTAACCGGGGTAGCAACAAACGTGTACGCACCAGTGCCCAGGGTACAAGCATAGTTATACCCCTGAACGGCAGTTTGTCCGCCAGCTGCGTTTACACAATAGTTACCAGCTGAAGCGATGAAACCCGTCAATAAAGCGACCGTATTCGGATATGCCCCACTATGACTCGTGGAATATACTTCGGCAGCGGTTGACAAGCTGCGTACAGTAGCCTTCGCGGCTGCTTCGTTGGCTGTTCTTCTGGCAGTAAGTAAATTCGGAACTGCGATCGCAGCTAATAAGGCAATAATGGCCACAACGATCATGATTTCGACGAGCGTAAAACCTTTTTTATTTAATCTTATCATTGAAAATAACCCCCTTCCTAAGGTAAAATTGTCTTTTTGCGTTTACTCAAAGCTAACTCTTATTTTGGTATCCAATGATAATAACTTAATTCTTAATAAGAAGCCAACTTTTAAGCTCACACTAAAGCACACCTTATGTATCCATAACAATCTTAACACTTTAAGCAATCTTTGTCAAGACAAAATTGAGCACATTTAAGTTCTTATCCAACGAAATCCTTGATCGAGCTTTAGCGAGATCAAAGATCTTGAGCACCTCTAAATTCATATCCAGCGAAATCCTTGATCGAGCTTTAGCGAGATCAAGGATCTTGAGCACCTCTAAGTTCATATCCAGCGAAATCCTTTCCTTGATCTAGCTTTAGCGAGATCAAGGATTACTGCTCAAGCTTAAGCTCAGTAAATACCTTACCGTCACTTAAAATAACCCGGTCCCTTTTAATATCCACAACCGTTTTAGGGCCTACCCGTTCACCTTTTTTAACAATCTCACCATCAATAATCGCTAATGGCTTAGCTTTTTCCCAAAGTATCCCGGTTAAATTTACTCCGGACTGTAAAGAATTAGCGCTAAGTATAGGAGCGGCGGTAAAAGGATCTCTTCTTAATTCCATCGATTTAGCCTGCTGCTCAAGCAGCACATAAAGATCTTTGCTTTCCGGAACCGGTAAGGGTTTTGCTGAATTGATTGCCGCCGCATCTGCTTTTTTAAACGCAACATTCTTTACACTCTCAAGCGATCTGCGTTGTGATTTCTTAAAAGCATTGCTTATGGCAAAAATTAAAACAATCGCCAGTACCCCAGTTATTCCCAATTGAACTAAATCTTTTTTGCGCATTTTTTAATCTAAAAGATATAAATTAAACTCAATATTCGCCCGGATTTTACCGGTCAACTGATTCTCTTTTTTTATCTCTAATCTATTCACGCTGGTAAATGCCGGCAACGCCGCTTTAAGCTCAAGCGCATATTTCACTAAATCTTTAAAATAACAGCTAATCTCCAAAGTTATCGGTAAATATTTAGCCAGCAAATTCTCGATAACAATCTGCTTTCCGGCAGCATCTAATAAATCAGTTTTTGAGCCAGGCTGCATCGAAATAACCACAATGTTCATTTTACGGGCAATCTCAGGAATAAGCCTTAGGCTTTCTTCTTCTTTCTGAGGAAATTTATTACTTAAATATTGCTGCTTTTGCTTTAAAAGACGGATTGCCTCATCCCGGTTTTGTGAACCGGCAAGCAGTATTTCAATACCTTGAATCTGTTGTTCAGTCGAAATCAGCTCATGCTTTAGCAGACTAATCTCTTTAGTTGCCGGAAAAAACAAAAATACCCAAAAAAACAAAAAGGCAAGTAAAACACTCGTCGATATAATAATAATCTTTTTTTGGGTATCGGTTAAGTCGATTTTCGAAAGATTCATTTTACCAGTTATTTGGCTAAGTCGCATTTTATCTCAAAGTTATTAATTCCGTTCTCTTCCTTAGAGTTAATTAAATTAGCTTCATCAATAAATTTAGAGTTTTCCATATCATTCATAAAATCCGTAAGCACCTTCTCCACGGATTCTTTGCCTAAAGTAACTACGCCCCTTAGCCACATCGTGTGCGTTGATTGGTCCAAACTAAACTCATCCAGTATGATCGTCGGAGGAATAATCGCGCTGATTAATTTCAACAAACCGCCCGAAGGAACCTTGCCCAGATGAATAGTCGCGATTAATTCTTCCCTTAGATCTACAACGCGTTTTAAATTTTTAATCTCTTCTACGCTTTGTAAATGCGCTTTAGCAATTTTCAAGCGCTTTTTATAATCTTGAATCTGAAAGTTAATAATAAATAAAGAAAAAATGAACACAGCAGTTACAGCGATCGCCGTAACCCGCAGAAAAGTTTTTTGGATTAACTCCACTTTACGATTCTTTATCTCACGCGGCAATAAATTGATTCCGCCATTGGATAAACTTAAACCGATAGCGCCCGAAAGCAAATTAGCGTCAAGATAAAGTTTGTCTTTATCTAAACCGGGAGTGTCCAGTAAATCCGGTAAAGGCAACCTCTCGACTCTCATCTTTAGCTGGTCCGCTAAATAGCGATCCAAATTTATTAAGTTTGCCCCGCCGCCGGTAATATACAACGCTGCCGGAAGATCTAATCCTGATTCGGACTTAAAATATTCAAAAGAACGGCTCAATTCTTTAGCCACTGCTTCCAATAAAGGACGCATTAAAGAAATAATGTGGATGGCTTTAATCTCCCCCTCTAAAACACCGGAGAGATCAAGCGGAATCCCGTAATTTTGTATAAGCTCACTAGCTTTTTGCATGTTTATCTCAAGCTTACCCTGATCGGTCACTAACACGCCCAAAAGCGAGGCGATTAATTTCGAGGTAGAAAAATTAAGATCCCTGACAAAAATTAATTTATTTTTTTGATAAATAGAAACCTGTGAATGCGTGTGCCCAATATCCAAAATTGCGCTAATTTCAGGATTAGCGGATAACAGGTTTAGGGTACCGCAATAATTAAATACGCTGCTAGATACTTTAACCGGCGATAAACCGCACATCATTGCCGCCGAAACATATTTATCGATTATATCTTTTTTAGCAAAAATACAAAAAAGCTCGACCTTCTTAGCCCCTTCGCTATCCGTATACTCGCGAACAACCTGTAAATCAGATGCACAGCCGTCCGCGCTAAAAGGAAGTTGCCCTTTAAGCTGCCATTTCACGGCATTAAGCAATTCATCCTTGGGCATCTGCGGTAGAGTAAGTTTCTTAATAAATATCCAATCCGGATCGCAGATGCTTAGAGAAACCTCTTTTTCCGTAAGAGAATTAGCTTCCAAAAGTCGCTTAAGAAACAAACTGATCTCTTCGGAAGTTTTTTGACCGGCATTCAACTCACCTAAAGCATAAGCCAGCAGGCGATATCGATCACCGCTGGCCTCAACGCAAGCGACCTTAATAAAAGAAGCGCCAAAATCAATGCTCATGCTGCGCTTATAATTATCCTTTAATTTTAAAAATTTAAGCCACTGCATAGATTAAATAATTTAAGAATATTTTTTAGATAAATAATAAGCCACAAAAAAAAGCATGCCGGCAACTAACAACAAAGACACCCCCACCCCTAAACGCATTTTATAAACCTTTTCATCGATCGGAACGCTCATTTTATTCATCGTCGTATTTATTTTATTGCTCAGCTCGTGCAAAGTCTTAGGTGAAAATAAAAACAATATCCCGCCGATAAGCGCGACTAATGCTGCTAAAATTAGAAACCACATATTTCCCTCCTATGTTACTGTAATTTTTCCACCGCAATCGCAGTTGCCTGCTCTGAACTACCCTCCCAATCATTATATAATCCGGTGCCGGTTTTAGCAATCAAAATCATTTGGACTCTACGCACATTAGCCGGCACGGCAGTTACCGCATCAGTGGAATCATAGTAAGTAAACAAGGTCCCAGCTTTACCGGTGATCGAAATACCCGCTAGTCCAGAATAATAAGGCAGCGCAACTTCCGCCGCGCCGTTGATCGAACGATAAAGTTTATTCCCAACTGTATCTAAGCGAAAATAAACTGTTTTACTGGCACCATCGATAAAATCCACCCGATTAGCGTTTACTGCACTAATCGCTCTTGAAAATCGTAACCCCATGGCTTGATTGTCTCCTTCAATCATAATATCTAAAGCGTCTTTAGCCAATTTATCCATGTTCAGCTGATTGGGGATAAATACAGAATTCTTAACGGTGTTGGCCACGAGCCAGGCGCCTGAACCGGCGAGAATGCCAATAATCGCTATGACCATGAGTAATTCAATTAAAGTAAAAGCTTTTTTAAATATCATAAGCCCCAGGTTACATTTTTAACCATATAATTTTTTAAAGTTATCAGTATCGTAGCGTTACCGGATTTCGTTACGCTAACCGTAATAATCTTATAAGCTTGCAATCCCGATACCGTCTCGGTGACGCTGGTTGAGAGGTCATAAGCATACCCCAGATAATTATTGGTTGTAGCACTCGCTACGCTGGCATAAGCAGTATTTAATATTTTTTCCATTTCCAAGCGCGCTAAATTTAAAGCGACAGTATAATCCTGCGAAACAAAAACACTTTGCACATGCTTAACCAAAGTAATCGATATCGGCAAAGCGACAATACCGACGACCACCATAGTCATGATCAGCTCAATTAAGGTAAATGCGTTTTTTTTACGGAACAGTTTGAAAAAGTTCATCATAATCCGAAACATTTCCGGTAGTAGTATTATATGTCGCCTGCGCGCTACGATATTGATTTGAACCCGTGGTCTTCCCCATGCTCTTAATAGTTAAACTACCTGATAAACTCGTGCAAGAAGACGCCTGCGCAGGATAAACAGTGCAAATAGAAGTAGTTGTACCATCGCTCATAATAAACCCCCAGTAAGCAACGTGCCCGGAGAAAGAATTAGTCCAACGAATACGGTTTACCGTTCTGGTAGTATTCGCCGGAATTGTAACATCGGTCATATTCAAGGTTACCGGAGTAGTGCCGATTACGGTATTATTAGTCCAAATATCAGACCCATTTATCCTAACCGCATCTAAAGTATTCGTTCCGCTATCAATATAAATAACCATCTGGCTAAGAGTAATTGAAGATGTTAGCGAGGTATTCGTCAAAGTTATTCCCAATATATCCTTATTTGAATTTCCTAAGGAAGTAGCTGTCGCCGTAACCCCTAAACTCCCGGCAGCTCCTCCGCCGCTACCGCCGGAAACTGTCGAAAGAGTAAAGCTATTAAACGCGTCAATAGCCGTCGTGCCATTAGTCAGCGCCGCGCTAACCCGATAATTATACAAAGCGTAATTTACCCCCGCCATGGCATTATAAATACAGCGCACCTCTCGCTCATCCGTATCAATCTGCTTATACCAGCTCGCAATAAAAACAGAAAGCCCTAACACCGCTATCGAAATAAAAACAATCAACATGATTGCGGCAATTAGGGCTATACCTTTATTTTTTTTGATCATAATATAAACGTCGTTGCGAGAAGCACAGCGACGAAGCAATCTAATTGCTATGAGATTGCTTCGGGCACTAACGTGCCCTCGCAATGACGATTTAAACTAGGCTTACTTAAAATCGCCTGTAGCCGGTGTATAAGTATAAGTATTGCCGGCAGGACCGGTATAAGCCAAACCGCTTTTAGTCCAATCCGCAGTAATTCCACCTTGCTGTAAAACAGTATCAAAACAAGGCGTAGCCGCAGCACAAACCGTAGTCGCTGAATCTAATGTTCCCGGATACGCTTTATTCTGCGCGAAATAAGTATAGATCCCCGCGCGTACTCCGCCCACCACGCCTTTTTCGGCTGCGGTTTTAGCGGATGCCTGCAGATCAAAATATTTAGGCACGGCCACAGCCGCCAAAATCCCCAGGATCACGATGATCATGATCAACTCGATTAATGTAAAACCTTTCTTCATTTTACTCCTCCTTTTTTTATTTTGCCATATGGACAAAATATATTATCTATAATTCCATTACCAATTTTCATAACCTTTGGTTGCTGAGCCAACCACCCCCTCCCAATGATCATAATTCAAACGGTTGCCAAAAGCATCCACTGGCGCGCCATGAACATCCTGTTGGAGGTTATCCAAAAATTTTTCATTAAAAATAAGCTCATCGGTTCCAGATAATCTATGGCTGCTTTGAATGAGTATTTTTAAATCTTCAGGATAATAACCTTTTAACTGTTTATAAAGAACAACCAGCATGCGAAAATTATTTAACTGATAACGCAGGGCAGTTTCCTTGGCGCTGCGTGAAAGAGGCCCAATTATCCCTCCAAAAACCCAGATTAAAAACCCAATAATTATTAACGACGTAACTAAATCCAGCAACAACATGCCGCTTTTATTTTTTTTTAATCTGCACAACAAACGCATTATTTTTTAAAGATACTCATTAAATTCCACATCGGCAAAAAAATCCCGAGAGCCATAAATAGCACTGCCAGGCCTAAAACAAAAATTAAAATCGGCTCAATTAATGAGGTTAAATTATTAATCGTGTAATCCACCTGTTCGTCATAATAGTTGGAAACATGAATAAGCAAATCATCAAGTTTCCCGGTCTCCTCACCCACCGCCACCATCTGTGTAACAATCGGAGGGAAAAGTCCGCTGATCTTCATTGGTTCGCTCATCCCCTTGCCCTCAGTAACATTTACTTTAATGTTTTGAATAGCTTTGGAAACAACCACGTTGCCGGTTGAGCCGCTGGAAATATCTAAAATCTTTAGAATCGGAATTCCGCTACGCATAAGCGTCCCGGTAATCCGCGTAAAACGCGAAATGGAAAGTTTCAAAAATAACGGACCAAAAACCGGCATTTTAAGTTTAAGATTATCCCAAGCAATCCGGCCAAGCTTAGTATTAATATACTGTTTAAAAAGAAAATATCCACCTGCCCCCAAAATAATCAAAAGCCACCAAAGTTTAGTTACCGCATAATTAATTCCCAAAAGTATCTGCGTCGGCAAAGGCAGTGCCGTCGTGTATTGCGCATAAATCTTGGCATAACGCGGGACGACTAAAGTCGTGAGCACAATAAAACCAATAATAATCGCCACCACTACAATCAAAGGATAACGCGTAGCCGATTTGATGCGCAAACGAATGGTCTCATCATGCTCCCGAAGCGTAGCCAATCTTTCCAGAACCTGGTCTAATCTGCCGCTTACCTCACCGGAAGAAACCATATTAATATAAAGTGGATCAAATATAAACGGATATTTTTCTAACGCCTCGGATAAGCTTAAGCCCGACTCAATATCCCGGCTAATCTGCGCAACAACCTCTTTAAAAATTTTATTTTGTGTTTGCTCGCGCAGGGCACTTAAAGCCAAAAGAATCGGTAAACCCGCTTTCTGCAAAGTCGCCAACTGCCGAGTAAACATATTTAAATCAGAAAACTTCACCCTGGCTACCGAGCCCGAGAATTTAGTCACGCCAGATTCCTGATGCGTCTCCGTTATCGAGATCGGAGTAACCCCGAGTTGTTCTAATTTAACCGCTACGGCGTTTTCATCAAGCGCCGACATTATCCCGGAAAGCGGCTTACTAAATTTATCCCTGGCTTTATACTGATAGTTAGGCATAAGTTACCCTATCTCCGTAACCCTTAAAATCTCTTCAATAGTTGTCAACCCAGCGATCGCCTTATCTAAACCATCTTCGCGCAAACTCTTCATCCCTAGTTCTATGGCTTTTTTCTTAATCATATCCGCAGAGCTCTTTTCTTCGACCATCTTACGAATATCCTCGTTCATCGCCAAAACTTCAAATATACCGATACGGCCGGAAAATCCTGAATTTTTACAATTCGGACACCCTTTACCGCGAAAGAATTTTGTTGAGCTCGGCAAACCTAAATCCTTTAAAGTCATTGTTGAAGGAGAATGTTCCTCCTTGCACTTCGGGCAAATCTTACGTACTAGCCTTTGGGCGACAATCAAGATCAAGGAACTTGAAATCAAAAACGGCTCAAGGCCCATATCAATTAAACGCGTTAGGGAACTTGGAGCATCATTAGTATGCAACGTCGAAAAAACCAAGTGTCCGGTTAAAGAAGCTTGAATGGCCACCTCGGCGGTTTCTTTATCGCGAATTTCGCCAACCATAATTACATCCGGATCCTGCCGCAAAATCGAGCGTAAGCCATTAGCAAAAGTAACATCGGCTTTAACATTTACCTGAGTCTGACGGACAAGCGCTAATTCATATTCTACCGGATCTTCAATGGTAATAATATTTTTTTCCATCGTACTGATCGTACTTAAGGCAGAATAAAGCGTAGTCGTCTTTCCGCTTCCCGTAGGCCCGGTAACTAAAATGATGCCGTTAGGCTGATTAATCATCTTGCTGAATATCTCAAGGTTACCTTCCGTAAACCCGAGGTCTTTTAAGCCTAAAAGAATCGATGAGCGATCCAATAAACGCATCACCACATTTTCGCCATGCACCGTAGGAAAAGTAGAAACACGAATATCTAAATCTTTATTCTCCAGTTTTACGCTAATCTTACCATCCTGAGGACGGCGATTTTCCGCAATATCCATATCCGCAAGAATCTTAATCCTGGAAATGATGGCGTTAGAAAGTTTTTTTGGCAAAGTATGCACTTCATGCAGGATTCCGTCAATGCGAAAACGCACGCGTAAAACCTCAATCTCCGGCTCAATATGTATATCGCTTACCCGGTCTTTTACGGCGTCGGTAATTAAAATATTGACCAGCTTAATAATCGGCGCTTCTTCCGCGTTTTCAATTAAATCACCCTTTTGGGCAATTGATTTTTTATTCTCGATAGCCTTAACGATTTCCTCAACGGAATTTCCCTCGCCATAATAAGCGTCTAAAACCTGGTTAATGCTCCGAGAGGAAACTAAAACCGGTTCAACATTGCTGACCTTCGCTATGCGACGGATATTATCCAAAGCTTCGATATCTTTCGGATCAATCATCGCTACGGTTAATGAATCCATAATCTTAAACAACGGCACAGCTTTATATTTATTCGCCACGCTTTCCGGAATAAGCTTAGTCAAAGATACGTCAATCACATAATCTTCTAAGTTCATATACGGAACGCCAGAGGCATCCGCCTTAGCTTTGGCAATATCTTCTTCGGTAATAAAACCCAACTTTTCTAAAGCCTTTTCTAATTTTACCCCCGTACGCTTAACCTCTTCCTTAGCTTTTTCAACTTGCTCAAGAGTAACTAAAGATTCTTTTATTAATAAATCGATGATTTCCATATTATTTAATCAGCTCCTTAATTTTAGCCAAAAGAATTTCCGGCTCAAACGGCTTGGTCAAATACGCATCCGCCCCCACTTCTTTGCCTAATTGAATATCCGCCTCCTGGGTACGCGCAGTAAGCAGTACAATCGGTATCTGTTTATATTTCTCATCAAATTTCAACATGCGGCAGATCTTATAGCCATCAAGTTTAGGAAGCATAAGATCCAGAACAATTAAATCCGGACACTCCTTACGCGCTTTATCCAAAGCCTCCTGGCCATCAACCGCACAAAGCACGCCGTAACCTGCGCTTTCCAATGCTTCTTTAGCAATCGCCAATATCGTCGGGCTATCTTCAGTGATTAATATTCTTTTAAGCATTAACCGATGATCCTCTTAATCTCATCTAAAAGGATCCTCCCGTCATAAGGCTTAGTAATATAACCACTGGCCCCCAAGGCCATGCCTTTATCCATATCCTTCTGTTGCCCGGCAGTAGTAACAAACACAATCGGGATACCTTTTATCACCAGATCGTTCTTGGCCAAACGACAGACCTCAAAACCATCCATACCCGGCATGCGCACATCTAAAATAACCAAATCCGGAAACTCCTTTTGCATTGCCGCTAATCCTTGTTCCCCGTCATTAGCCACCACGACATCATAACCTCCGGATTTAATCCGTTCAGAAAGAATGCTGCAGGTAACCGTACTATCGTCGATAATTAAAACTTTTTTTGCCATTAAACGCCTCCCACTATCTGACACAACTCTTCAGGAATCTTATCTAAACCCACCACTCGATCAATGCAGCCCGTTTCAATCGCCACTTTATTCATACCAAAAATAACCGAAGTTTTCTCATCCTGCGCGATAGTAGTGCCTCCGGCTTTCTTAATTGCCTGCATGCCTTCAACACCATCACGCCCCATCCCGGTTAACAAAACCCCCACTGAATTCTGTTTAAATGAATCCGCAATAGATTTCAACATCACGTCCGCGGAAGGAACATGGGTAAGTTTTTTTGAAGAATCCTCTTTTAGAATCACCCGAAAATCTTCGTCAATTGCCGTATTGTAATTATCCGGAGCTAAAAGAACAATTCCACTCTTAAGCACGTCTCCGCTCACAGCCACTTTAACTTGCAAATGCGAACAAGAGTTCAGCCATTCCGCTAATCCGTCGATAAAGCCACTGGAAATATGCTGAACCACTATAATTCCAGCCGGAAAATTACTCGGCATATGCATGAGTATCTGTTGCAATGCCTGCGGTCCCCCTGTGGAAACCCCGATTCCGATGACCTGGCAGGCACTCTTATGGCTTGCTTCTTTTTTAACCTTAGGGCATTCAAATTTCATACGCTTTAGAGGCCTAACCCGCGAAGCAATCTTTACCTTCTCAATCAATTCCTCAGATAACTCATTGATATCCTGAGTTACTGAAATAAAATCCATTGCTCCGGTAGCCAATGTTTTAATGACTACTTCCTTATCCATACTGCTCACGACAATAATCGGAATCGGATTCGTCTCCATAATCTGCTCGATAGCGTCTAGCCCCGAAAGAAGCGGCATCTTAAGATCCATGGTAATTACATCCGGCTTAAGCATCGATGCCTTCTGAACTGCCTCCTGTCCATCCCGAGCAATCCCCACCACTTCGAACAAATCCACCGATTCAAGAATAGATTTTATCGCCTCGCGCATAAGCACTGAATCATCAACAATCAAAACGCGAATCTTCTTCATCCGACCAACCTCTCAATAGTTTCCAATAACCCCTCGGAGGTAAATTCACTTTTCAAAATATAAGCATCCGCGCCCGCTTCCAAACCCCGGCGCTTATCCGCATCGCTTTCGCGCGTAGTAACAATAATTACCGGGATATCTTTATATATTTTATCTTTTTTTAAAGCCGCCACTAATTCAAAACCATCCATTCTGGGCATAAGCACATCAGAAATAATCAGATCAAATGTTTCCTGAGCAGATTTTTCAAGCGCTTCTTTCCCGTCCCGGGCAATAACTACAGAATACCCCACGGACTCAAGGATATTCTTTTCCAGCATCGCTGTGCTCAAAACATCCTCGGCAAGTAGAATAGTTTTTCTTTTCTTCTCTTTAAAGATAGTTTTAGACTTTAAAACCGGCTGCCTAACGATCACTCCCTCTGCGGATTCGATAATCGAGGGGATATCCAAAATCAGAACAACTCTCCCGCTGCCTAAAATTGTCGCTCCGGCAATATTTTTAATGTTCTTTAAGGGGTCCCCGATCCCTTTGCTGATAATCTCCTGCCTCCCAATAAGTTCATCAACCATAATCGCAATCTTCTTTTCTACTGACTGCACCACGATTACCGGAAAAAATTTCTTTTCCATGATTCCTTTCCGGGGTAAACCAAAAATATCATTTAGCCTGACCAAAGGCAATATCCCGCCCCTTACCGTAATCGCCTCTTTAGTTTCTATGGTCTTAATATCATCTAAATTTAAACGAATAGTTTCGACAATACAATCTATGGGGACAGCAAAAATATCGCTGCCAGCGGCTAAAATAAGGCTCTCGGTAATCGCTAAAGTAAGCGGAAGACGCATAATAAAATTTGTTCCCTGGCGAGGAGTAGACTTAACCTCTACCTGGCCCTTTAATTTCGCCACCGCCTGCCTGACAACATCTAAACCCACCCCTCGGCCGGAAATATCGGAGACTTCTTCACTTGTGCTAAAACCCGGCAAAAACAAAAGCTGAAAAACTTGTTCATCGGTTAACCCACCGCTATGCTCCGCTAAAAGCAACCCACTATCCACCGCTTTCTTCTTAACGAGTTCTTTATCGATGCCCCGGCCATCATCAAGCACGGAGATAGCCACTTGAGACCCCTCATGATAGGCAGAAAGAATAATTTTACCGACTGAATCCTTGCCCAAAGCAGCGCGCTCATCCGGCAACTCAATACCATGATCAACGCAATTACGCAATAAATGCATCAGGGGATCTTTCATCTTATCCAAGATCGCTTTGTCTAACTGCGTATCATCGCCTTTAACCTGAAAATCTACGACCTTCGCATTTGCGCTAGCCAAATCACGCATAGCCCTGGGGAAAGTATTGAAGAGATATGAAACCGGGAGCATCCTCACCTCCATCATCTCTTCCTGCAATCCTGAGGTAAGAAAATCAATATTCTTATTCACCATTACTAAATCTTTAGTTAAACTATTAAAAGATTCCGGCAAATCTTTTTGCGCTTCAATTTTATGCGCCAGGCTTTTTACCACCTCTGCTAACCTAATTTTAGAAATCAACAATTCTCCGGAGAGATTCACTAATTTATTTAGCTTCTCGGTATCTACGCGAATACTCTCTTCGGAAAACGCCGCGGTAACCATAGGTTGCGGCGCAATAACTTCCATCCCAAGATTACCCTTATCGCGGTCGACAGATTTAATTTTTTTTACGGTTTTTACCGGTTGCTTACCCGAAAACACAGCTTCTAAATCTTCAACTAAATCATCGACAAACGGCCGTTCTATGCCTTTGTCCGTCCAGGTAACCTTATCTTCCAAAAGCGAACCAATAGAATCCAAGCATTTGAATATCGCATCAAAATGCAACTTTTTAAGCAAAACCTTCTTACCCAATGCTTTCTCCAGTCCATCCTCAATCTTATGACTAATATCCACAATCCTTTTATAACCCATCATCGAAGATGCCCCTTTGATGGAATGTGCCTCGCGCATCATGTTTTCTAAGAGCGCGCTATCTTCCGGTTTTTTTTCTAATTTCAACAAACCAAGGTTAAGCCGCTCCAGGCGCTCGCGCACCTCAATCTTAAATTTTTCAATAAATTTTGATCTATCAAAAACCATTTGCTGCCCTTATTTTAAGCGCTCCGTCAACTTCCTTAACTCCTGCGCCATTTCATTTAATTGCTTCACCGCTACCTGGGACTGCTGGGCTCCGGCGGCAATCTGTTTCATCGCCTCATCCACATTAGCCATCGCCTCGGCAATCTGTTTAGAACCGGAGATCTGTTGAGTCGTCGCCATAGCAATTTCTTTAGCTTTTTCGGCGGTTTCCTGGGCCAACTTTGCCTCTTCTTCAACGCTGGCCACACTTGTCTCCATAGACATCACCGAGTTGGACATTTCATGTTGAATGATCTCAATCAGTGCGGTAATATCCTTGGTAGATTTAGCGCTGGAATCCGCTAACTTTCTGATTTCATCGGCAACTACCGTAAAACCTCGCCCCTGTTCTCCGGCGCGCGCGGCCTCAATCGAGGCGTTCACCGCCAAAAGATTAGTTTGATCCGCTACATCATCAATTACATCTGTAATTTTACCGATCTGTTGAGATTTTTCACCCAAAGAAGTAATCATCCCGCCGGTTTTACTAATTGCCTCTTTAATCTTCGCCATACCGCCAAGCGCATGCGCAGCAGCGGCAGCAACTTTTTTAATGCTTTCTCCGACTTGCTCGCTAGTTGCCGACAACTCTTTAGCCGCAGAGGTGGTTTCCGCCACCGCGCTAGATTGCTCCCTGGCGCCAGAGGCCTGCTGCTGTGAAGCAGCCAAGATCTCTTGACCGGAAGAGGTAATTTTTGAAACGGCGTCGGAAAGAGAATTGATCGCTTGAGAAACTATTTTAAAAATAACCGACGCAATAACAATTCCGGTTAATAAAACAATAATCATTAACAAAATCATCGTGATGTCCGCGCTCTTTTCTAAGGCGTGGGCATCGGCTACTTTTTCATTAGCCATTTTACGGCCTTCGTCGATTAACTGCACGGCTAAATCATGCGCCGTCAAAACACTCGCCTGATAATCTGCTTTTTGACTTATCAATATTTCCGCAAATTTATCGCCTCCCAAACCCTGCTCCAGTTTATCGACATTGGCAAGAAATTTATTCTTATAATCATCAATCATAATAAATAGTTTTCCGACTCTCTCTAAATTCTTTGCATCTCTAATTGCCGTTTCAATATCCTTTAGTTTATTAAGCGCCACTAAGGCCTGATTTATATTGCTGATAAAGGTGGTGTCAATATATTCACTCCTTGCTTGCTTAATCCCCATTAATTTATAACGCAATAAGAAATTCTTTTCTTCGCGCCGGGCACGTAAAAGATTAATATCAAAGTCATTCACCGCATCAATCGCCGCTTCTCCCTGCACCTTCGATATATCCCAAATACGATTAATCCGCTGCAGATTAAAAATACCGACTAACCCGATAACTAACATTAAAATTATCATTAAACTAAAACCGATTATCAGTGTCCTACGCATAATTCTCTCCTTTTTAATTTAATCTTTAACAAATTTAATCTTTGCCGCTACAATGGCCAGACCTGTCTCCATGGACATCGCCGAGCCAGACATTTCATCCCGGATAACTTCTCAGAAAGTGAATCAATCGACTGGAAAGCTAACTTAAAAGTAAAAACTGCAATCAATATTCCGATTGATAAAACAATAACGATTAACAAAATCATCGTAATATCCGCATTCTTTTCTATCAAGTGGGCATTAAGTATTTTTTCATTAGCCATTCTATATCCCTCATCCATCAGTTGCAAAGCTAAAACTTTCACCGCCAAAGCGCTCTCCTCTTGATCCGCTTGAGGACTAATCAACCATTCCACAAATTTTTCGCCTCCCGACCCCTGCTCCAGTTTATCGATATTGGCAAAAAATTTATTCTTATAATCATCAATCAAAGAAAATAACTTTTCTATTCTTTCTAAATTCGTTGCGTCCTTAACTAAAGTTTCAATAACCTTTAATTTATTAATTGCCGCTTCGCTTTGATTTAAATAATCGGTAAAAGCTGTAATATATTCCTTCCTTGCCGGCTTAACCCCCATTGATTTATAGCGCAATAAAAAATTCTTTTCTTCGCGCCGGGCACGCAAAAGATTAATATCAAAGTCGTCCACTAACTCTATCGCTTTCATCCCTTGGCTTCTCGCCGTTTCCCATGTACAATTAACCCGCTGGAGATTGATCACCCCGACTAAACCAATGACGATTATCAAAAATAACAAAAGACTAAAACCAATGATAAATATTTTACGTATGATTCTACTCATTTTGTTTAACCTTTTCTTAGATTACTTATCTCCGGATTATTTAGCACAGTCGCTAAATCCAGAAATATTAAAATCCTTTTTTCGATCTGAATATTGCCTTTAGTATAACTGGCTAATTTATCATTCAGCGTAGCGAGCGGCGGCTGAATCAAGCTCTCTTCGATATCGAGCGCATCATCAATCTCATCAACCAATAAGCCGACGTTAAAACCTGCGGCATCGGTGATAATTACCTTGGAATCTTGGGTCTTTTCCTTCTGCTCTACCCCAAAAAAATAATGCAAATCAAGCAACGCAATAATCTCTCCGCGCAGATTAATAATGCCGGCGACAAATTCCGGAGCATTCGGCACGCGGGTTACCTGAGAAAGGTTGACCACTTCTTTAGCTTGTTTTATCTCTAGGCAGTAACTTTCTTTGCCTAAAGAAAAAACCAACACACGAATAAACCTGATTTGCTCCTTAGCTTCATTGATGGATTCCTGCTCATCAATTTCTAAAATAATTTTATTTTGATTATCCGTCATTTTATTGCTCTGTGCGCCTCAATTCAACTTTTTCATGAACTTTCTGTATCTGCGAACTTATTTCATTGCTTAAAAGCTTGTCCATATCCACAATTAAAATAAGCCTTCGCTCTTTTTTAGCTACTCCGACCAAATACCCAGCTTCTTTTAATATTTCATCAGGTGCATTTATATTCTCTAAATCTAAAGAGATAACATCCGTTACCCCATCCACAATCACGCCTACATGATGGGCGTTAACTTGAACGACAATAATCCGGTTAGTTTTCAGGAGTTCTTTCTTCTCGATGCCTAGTTTTACGCGTAAATTCACTATCGGAATGACTTGGCCATGTAAACTAATCACTCCTTCCACAAAATCCGCCGTCTCCGGAATCGGCGTAATCAGGCGTAGCCGGATAATTTCACGCACCTGGGCAATATCCATCCCATATTCCTTATCGCCAAGATTAAAAATCGCTAATTTCATACGCTTAACTTTAACCTTTCTAAATTATCGCGACAGGCGCTAACTAAAGTCGCCACATTGAATCCTCCGCTATGGGCTATTATATCCTCTAGCTTATTCTTTGACAAGCCTTTTAGCGTATTACGGTATTCTCTGATTGCGCTATCTACGCTATCCTGTTTTTTGTAAATATTGCCCAAATAAAAATGCGCAAGCGAGAAATCTTTATCCAGATAAAGGGCTTTTTTTAAACTTTCCTTGGCTTGGTCAAATTTTCCTTCCTCGATATCGATGCAACCCAAAAGATAATGCGCTGCCGGGAATAACGGATTAATCTTTACCGCCGCAAAGAGCCAATGTTTAGCCTCGCTAAATTTACTTTGATTCATAAATATCTCTGCCGCCAAATAATAAGGCTCGATATTCTGCTTATCCAAAGCCACGGCTTCATTTACATAAGCAATAGCTTGGGCATACTTTTTTAAATGCATACACTTAACGATTTCCACAAGCACTTCCTGAATTTTGCGCGGCGAGCGTTGATCCCGCTTAAAACCATCGGAGCATGCCTCAACCTCTACCCGAGAAAGCTGTTCAATTATCTCCTCTAAACCTAACCCTTCGGACACCTGCTTTAGCGCAACAAATGCATCCTCCTTCTGAATCTTATCCTTACGGTAATAAATCGCCTCTTGCCAGTCATGCATTTTAAATTTATCGGCAATAAATTGCAGGCTTTCAGAATATCCGATCAACAGATAACCCTGATCATTTAAACTTTCATAAATCTTCTGCATAACCTTAATGGTAGTTTCTGTTTCAAAATATATGACGACATTACGGCAAAAAATAACATCATAATCCCGAGGATACTCCTGGTCCATAAGATTAAAATAGCCGAATTTAACCATCTGCCTAATGCCATCATCAATTTTAAACTTTTCAGTATTATTTATTTTAGTTACTTTAAAATATTTATCACGATAAACCTCCGGAGTAAGCCGCATTGAATTTAACCCGTAAATTCCTTTAACCGCTTCATCCAAAGCCTTGGTCGATGCATCCGTAGCCAAAATCTGAATATCCCATTCTTTAAAATCCGGAATTGTCTCCGCAACGATCATGGCAATGGTATAGGGCTCCTCTCCGGTGGAGCAACCCGCGCTCCAAATACGTAAAACCGGTTTCCCTAAACCTTGACCTAATTTACGGTTTATAATTTCCGGTAAAATATGTTCTTTTAAAGCATTAAACTGGGGTTCGTTACGAAAAAAATAGGTATGATTTACGGTGAGCAAATTGAGCAGTTCACGAATTTCATCTTCTTTTCTATCCGAAAACAGCAATAAATTATAATAACTGATCGCGGAATCTGTTTTGGCAATCGGCATGCGCAAACTAACTGCCTTCTCCAGATCTTTAAGATCATAGTCCCGAAAATAAAGCCCACAACGCTGATTGACGATATTCTTTAATTTTATTTTGAGCTCTTCCGAAAACTCCATTTTTTAAAATTATTACTTTAACAGCTGATTAATTTTAGTTAAAAGAACTGTCGATTCAAACGGCTTGGTCAAATATGCATCCGCCCCCACATCCATGCCTAACTTTTTATCCGCATCCTGAGCTTTAGCTGTAAATAGAATTACCGGAATATTTTTATACTTCTCGTCAAATTTAATCATGCGACAAATTTTATAACCATCTATTTTAGGAAGCATCAGGTCAAGAATAATCAGGTCCGGTAATTCGTTCCTGGCTTTATCTAAACCCGTCTGGCCATCATATGCTTTGATTACCTCAAAATCGCTAGCCTCAAGGCGCAATGCCACCATCTCCACCAAATCCGCTTCGTCATCAACGACTAAAATCTTTTTCTTAAGCATGCGCATTAACCTTTCTTATTTTCAATATTTTTTTGTATTATATCCAGCGCTGATTTTAAAGAGGCCTGAACATCTGAATAAGCACTTAACTTCGGTATAAAAGCACTTACTCCCAACTCCTGAGCGCCCTTGATATTCTTAATATCGGCATGAGAAGTAAGCATAATCACCGCTAAACCCTTGTTGAATTTTCTGATAGCCTTTAACACTGCTACGCCGTCTAAATCCGGCATAAAATAATCTAAGATTACAATATCCGGAGATTTTTCTTTAGCGGCGGCTAAACCCTCTTTACCGCCTTGGGCTAAAATTACTCTGTAACCCCATGACTCCAACCTCTCACGCATTACGCTCAAGTAATCAATCTCATCATCAACAATCAACACTTTAGTTTTTAACATTGCTCCCCCTGTTTTTTAAAGATGCTTTGGTAGAATAAAATACATTCGCATGCCCTGGCCAAACTCGCTCTCTGCCCAAATTTTTCCGCCATGCAACTCCACTAACCCCTTAACAATGGACAAGCCTAAACCCGTGCCTTTTTCCCCTCCGCCATCGATACGATCAAATTGTACAAATTTTCCAAATAAACTCGATAAGTTCTCCGGGCTTACCCCAATACCGCTATCCGATACCACGCACTGCACTTCATGGCCATGGTCAACAACTTCTATCTGCACATAGCCTTTTGTCGTAAACTTGAAAGAATTCCCATTCAAATTAACCAATACTTCAAAAATACGATCTTCATCAATTAAAAGTTCCAACTTACCGTGCGGCAATTTAAATCTTATCTCCAACCCTTTTTCTTTCGCCTTGCGCTCAAAACCACTAGCCGCCTTATGAACTAAATAATTTATATCTATAAGCTTTTTATCTAACTTCACCGTACCAGACTCAATCTTGGAAATATCTAACAGATTATTGATAATTCTCGCCAACCGATCAACGCTATCTTTGGATGTGCCTAATATCTTGTCCTGTTTCGGATTGATTTTTCCGGTTATACCGTCTAAAACAAGACTAATCCCCTCTTTAATTATGGAAAGAGGGGTGCGCAACTCATGAGAAACAACCGAAACAAATTCAGATTTTAAAATATCTAATTTTTGCAGCTCCTTATTTTTCTGCTCCAACTCTAAAAGTATCCGTTTGCGTTCAGTAATATCCTCTTTGACCGCAATAAAATTTATAATTTCGCCTTTCAAGTTCTTCACTGCAGAAATATACGCATTCTCCCAATAAAGCGTACCGTCCTTGCGACGATTATGGAATTCTCCGTGCCAAGTTTTTCCAGAAACAATGGTCTCCCAAAGCATTTTATAAAACTCCAACGCATGCTCCCCGGATTTCAACACGCGAGGATTCTGCCCAATAGCCTCCGCTTCACTGTATCCGGTTACCTCCGTAAATTTAGGATTCACATAAGTTAAAATACCCGCAGTATCCGTGATTGCAACTACCGCCGGACTTTGCTCCACTGCCCTATTTAAAGCCAATATTCTATTCTCTCTATCTTTCTGTTCGGTATAGTCAAAGATTGCTCCGTCTAAACACACTAAATCACCCTCAATAAACACCCCCTGCCCTCTCTCCACAACCCATCTCAAAGAACCATTGCTGTGCACAATCCGGTATTCAATAATATATGACTCATTTTTAGAGATTGCACTTTCTACGCGATCACGCACAAACTGACGGTCATGAATATAAATTATGCTTTCATAACTACGCACCTTATTATTAATAAAATCACTGGCGGGGTATCCGGTGATTTCCCGGATTGCATAACTTATAAAATCCATCGTCCAGAAAGCGTCATTTCTACAACGGTAAATTGCTCCGGGAACGTTGCTAATCATGGTTCTAAACCTATCTTCGCTTTCCCAAATAGTTTTTTCTAAATTCCTTTTCTCCGTGATATCAAATGCAAAACCCACCACCCCGATAATATTGCCCTGCTCATCGCGATAAGGAAACTTATCCGTCTGAACCCATAATCTCCCGGCTTTAGTCTCAACAGATTCAACAATATTAAATTTTGGCTCACCGGACAAAATAACCTCTTGATCCGCTTTCCAATAATTTAGAGCCATTTCTTTGGAATAAAGCTCATCCATGCTTTTACCTTCCAAATCCTTTTTTTGCATACCGACTACATCAGCATATGCCTTATTTACCCGGATAAATCGATTTTCTTTGTCTTTATAAAAAATCCAAGCCTTAGTTGAATCAAGGATATTTTCCAGCTCTTTTTGGGAAACCAATATTTCTTGGCGCGATTTATAATTTATTTGATAAATTATAAAGATACTGATAAAAAAGACAAATAAAGCAAAGCTAATTAAAATACCTAACAGGCGATGGTAAAATAAATTCTGCTGCCAAACTTTAAAATCAATATCTAGACCGATAACCGCAATAATCGTGTTCGTCTGATTATTAAAAATCGGGGCAAAAGCAGAGATCCAGGTGCCCCATCGATCTTGATAAGGACTGCTCACGAAAGCTTTACCGCTAAAAAAATTCTTCCTTAAATCTCCCGGTGCCTCATCATAAACCATTCCGGGAGGAGAGTAATCTACTGAAGTCGATGGAGCAGCATCGACCAGAAAAACAATTTTGTTATCTTTAAAACGCATAAGATACACAAATTTAACATCCTCATTCGCTTTATCAAATGCTTCAAGCTCTTCTTTTAATCGCACAAAATCAAGAGAGTTAATATCATCCAAAGAAGCAGAAAGAGATTCCACGCGTTTAAAATTTATGGGGCCAGCGGCAGTGTTAACTTTGGTCAAAAATTCTTGAATCGCGATTCTTTTTTGAAAAGCACCGACAGCCTGCGATATCTGCCACCCGATAACGATTAAAACAAAATACACTAAGACTACCCATAAAACCTGATTCTTATCTCTTTTAGATATAACAACCCCGGATTCAGCTAAAACAGAATAATACCAAAAACATAAAAGCAGGAAACCGGAAAAAGATGCCAAAATACAACGCAACAACTGAATGGGAAAACAAAAAAAACTAAAAAAAAGTTCCTGATTAAATAAGGTGTTCGTAAAGAAAGCTGGAGGGTTGCTCACTACTAACTGAGTGAGCGAATAAGAACCTAAAGCGATACCCGTGAAGAATAAACAACCTTTTTGGATTTTTAAAACCTTAAAAGAACTTGAAATTAAAACAATCGCCGCAGCAAATCCTCCGACAAAACCCAGAATATAGCGTGCCGTAAAATTTAAACCGTTTGCTCCGGAAAAATACCAACCTAAATAAACAACAAATAATAAAAAAAACAAAATAGGGTATTTTATAAAACGAACCCTTAAGCTGGATAGAAAAAAATGGAAGAGGAAAACAAATGAAAGTATTAATACTGCCAATCTAGCAAAACGAAATGCAGGATAATCCCCGGCACTCAACGCAGCCAAATCCAACCATTCATTTGCCGCATGCACCAAACCAAACAGAGCTAAAGATAACCACGGTAATTTTTGTTTTTTATCTTTAAATAAAAGAAAGGCGCTCCCGAAAAGAACAAAGAAACTCATCCCATAAACAAAATAAATATAGTCAATCTGGGATCTAAAAAATTCTTCCATACGCTTATTTTACATGAATAATTTGGCTTTGCAAGAAATTTTATACAACCTGTGTAGTTACATAGACATACTGCAGAATTCTCTCCCCGGAATTCTCAATATTGTGCGTAGTTTCCGGGGGAATAAACACAAAGGTATTTTGCGCAGCTTTAAGCTTATTCTTCTTTCCAAAATATACAGTGGCACTGCCTTTTAAGATTATAATTACCTCTTCTTTATGATCAGTTTTATGCTCTCCGATAAACTCCTTCGGCTTAAGAGTAACTAATCCAGAACGCAATCCTTTTACTTTAGCTGAATCACCAAGCATACGCAAAAACCGTTGCCGGCCTTTAAGTTGTGTACAAAATACCTTAACCTTAGACATAACTATCCATCCTTTCTAATAATCAATAGGGACACCCTTTATGCTAAAGCTAAGGGTGTCCCCTTTCCTAATGTTCATCAATGTGATGATCCAAATGTATATGCGGATGAAGATGCACTTTATCTTTATGCCGATGTCGATGAATATGCACCAAATTATTGGCCTGAAGCAACTGTTGATCATTCAAAATATCGAGAGCCAAACCGGATTTAACAATTTTTTTCTCTTGACCAAAAATATAAACAACATCGGCGATCTCCTCCACAATATGTAGATCATGAGTCGCGGTAATAATCGTCTTTCCGGAATTATTTTCTTGAACTAATAAATCAATAATATGTCGGGTAGTCAGCGGGTCAAGTCCAGCAGTAGGTTCATCTAGAATAAGCACTTGCGGATCAATAATTAAAGTCGAGGCAATTGCTACCTTGCGCTTCTCTCCGATGCTCAATTGCTGCGGGCTCCGATCAAGTAATTCCTGGATACCTAATATAAATATCAGTCTTTCTAACCGTTTTTGAATTTCAGCTTTAGCAAAACCCAAGTGCAACGGACCAAAAACGATATCTTCTTTTGCGGTCGGACAAAACAACTGCACATCCGAATTCTGAAAAATAAATCCAACTTTGCGTCTAAACTCTTGTGAAAATTTAGCATCATTAAAAACTGATTCTTTTAACTGCTGGCCATAAAAATTCACCAACCCTTTATCGGCAAAAATCAACCCGTCTAATAGTTGTAAAAAAGTAGACTTGCCTGAACCATTGGCTCCAATAATACATATTTTCTCACCCTGACTAATGCGAATGTCTATTCCACAAAGCGCAGGAAATCTGCCTAAATAAGAGAAATAAACATCCTGCAATTCGAAAACTATATTCTCCATATAATGATCGCCACCCCAATTAGCCATAACCAATCCCTCGCTCTAATCTTAAAATCATTCCAAGCTAATGCCTCTCCCTGATATCCCCGCGAAAGCATCGCTTGATAAACTTCTTGGTTAAGCCTCACCGAACGATTCCATAAAGCAACAATATTCCAGGCTACCATATTTTGACCCTTTTGATACGGCAGCTCTCCGCCCACCCGGCTTTTGATCGCTAAATACGTATTCTGCATTATCTCTACAAAAAGATAAATATAGCGATAGCACATTCCCAAAATCATAATAAAAATCTGCGGGATCTTAAAAATTCTTAAAACGTTAAGCAACTCAAAATGTCGGGTGGTGATATTTAAAAGCACAGCTAAGGATACACAGTTGGTTACCCGCAACACAAAAAACCCAGCTCCCTCTCGTTGTTGCGGATTAAGCAGTGCCGGCAAAACAATGAATAAAGAAAACAGCGGAATAAATATCCAGGTACGCTTAAGAAAAAAACCCAGATTTATTTTAGAAATTAAAACCAACAACAAACAAAAGACATAAATAAAAATCAGCTCTCCAAATCCACTAGTAAATAATACCAAGATAATCAACGCTAAAAAACTAATTATTTTAATCCGAGGATCTAAAGATTGCAGAAATCCCTTTGCCGAAGCATGCTCCTGGGCAAAAATCGAATCCTTTAGAAAAGTTAATGTACCCACTAGCGATCGCTCGATAAAATTATTGCTTTTCATATCTTTAAAATTTATCTGCTTTTCAGCGGATATTTACCACAACAAAATTTTTCACCCTCCGGGCAATGTTTGAGCGTTTCGCATTTGGCTCCAGACTCCGAAAACACTGCCGGCAGCTGCTTGCGGCAAATATCCAGCATCTGATTGGCTAATTGGCGAATCTCCCACTGTGCCCGAGAGCAACAACGATGCTCAAAAAAATGCAACAGCTCCCGACAATTCATGGAGACCACAATTTTAGTCTCGGCAGCTTGCGGCAGGACAAAACGCACATCCTGATTGGCGGACTCTCCGCTAAGATTATCCTCTTTTAAAAGCACAAGCAACTTAGTGTAACTTTGCTGAATTGCCGTCATCAATTTTTCAAATTCATTCTTGGTTTGCAGATTTTTCGCAATCGAAGGTGGAACAATATAATCAAAATCCTTTTCTTTAACATAGCGCTGGCTTTGTTGGGAATAAGAAGCCAGACGGTGCCTCACTAATTGATGGGTCAGAGCACGGGAGACTCCTTCAATGGCAAAAGTAAATTTAACATGCTCTAGCGGACTCATATGCCCGGAGGCAACAATACCTTTAACAAACTCTTCCTGTTTTTTAGAATCCACCGCGGCATCCGAAAAAACATCCCCGGCAAATTTTTCAGAATAACATTGCCGACAGGCAACATAAATAAGCGCGATCGCATTTTGACTCATCTCTAATAATTTAACGTTCATCAAAACTTTAGCCATTACAAGTTCTCCTTAATTTAAGATAAATATTGCGCGGCCAGATACGAACTTCGTACGTATGGAGCGCTTTGAATATGTAAAAATCCGAATTCTTTTGCTTTTTGGCGATAATCATCAAATTGTTCCGGCAAAATATAATCTTTGACCGGATAATGCTGCTTGCTGGGAGCCAGATATTGGCCAATACTCAATAAATCGCAATGTACAGAACGCAAATCCTGCATGACTGCCAAAACCTCATCCATTTTTTCACCTAATCCCAACATCAAACCGGACTTTGTCTTAAGTTGAGGCGAAATTTCCTTTAATACACGCAACACGCCAAGTGAACGCAAATAATCTGAACCCTGACGTACCTGCCGATAAAGTGACGGCACAGTTTCTAAATTATGGGCGATAATGTCCGGTTTGGCCTTTGCCACAATCTCTAAAGCCGCTAAAGAAAAACCAAAATCCGGAATTAAAATTTCGACGCTTACATTGGGTAATTTTTCTCTAATACAATTTACCGTTTGAGCAAAAATATCGGCTCCTCCATCGGACAAATCATCCCGGGTAACGCTAGTAATCACCACATGCTTTAAACCAAGCTGCCTAACCGCTTGAGCAACTTTTTCTGGCTCCTGCTCATCGACGGCCAAAGGATCAGCTTTTTGAATATTACAAAAACGGCAATTACGCGTACAATTTTTTCCTAAGATTAGAAATGTCGCGGTCTTGGCCGAAAAACACTCTCCCATATTCGGGCACATCGCCTGTTCACAAACAGTTTCTACGCCAAGATTACGCAGATCTTGCTTCATCACTAAGCAATCTTTAAGATTGATTTTTTTATTTAGCCATGCTGGTTTCATAGATATCATTATTTATAAATTCAACATCAAACGTTTGTGCAAAAGCATTAATTAATTTTTGTTCTAAGACACATTTCTCCGGCACCACAATTAGCTGCTCAGCAAGTGTGGTTACAGATGCAGAAATATCTTTTGGCAAAGAGCTGACATACTTACGCATAAAATCCCAATTCATACTAATCGGAATAGAACCATGTTGAAAGATGGCTTGCCGATTTCTTTTTTGCGCATTACCGCCGATCTTCTTGCTTCCAATCACCAGATCATATTTTTCATATGCGGCGCTACAAAGCTCATCCGGAGCAGATCTTTGTTTAAAACCCTCCTGGTTTAAAGCATAAGTCGCCGATAATCCTAAAGATGTATAAAAACGCAAAAGAAACTCACAAATATTGCGATAATCCACAAACACTCCTTGCGGCTCACCAATATCCAACTTATTACAAACAAAACTATAGGTTACCTCTTGATCATGAAAAAGAACTCCACCTCCAGTAATTCTTTTAGCTACTTCTACACCGTCTCTTGCGCAAGCTTCTAAATCAACTAAACCTTTAGGTTCTTGCGAAAATCCATAAGTTATTGAAGGCGTTTTCCAACTGTATAAACGAAAGGTCGGCACACCATCTTCCAGGAAACGTGAAAAAATTTGAGCATCTAGCTCCATATTAAACGCAGCGGCTCCACATCCTGAATAAATAAGTCTGAAAGTTTTAGTCATCTGTTAATTACGATTTCCAACGCAGGTTTGGTTCTCGAGCGGCTCTGGTTTCATCCAGCCGTTTAATTGGCATCGTGACCGGCGCCAAACACAGCAGCTCAGGATTAGTTTGAGCAAGCTTAGCGGCCTTAATCATCACTTCGATAAAAGCATCTAATGTTTCCTTGCTTTCAGTTTCAGTAGGCTCAATCATCAACGCCTCCTTAACAATCAACGGAAAATAAATCGTCGGGGGATGGAATCCTTGATCAATTAAATATTTAGCAATATCCAATGCCCGCACGCCATTCTTTGCCTGACGCGCTGCTGAAAACACACATTCATGCATACAATGGTTATCAAAAGGCAAATCATAATATGCTTTAAGTCTGGCCTGACAATAATTGGCATTGAGCACCGCCATCTCCGCCGCCTTAATTAAGCCCTCTTTACCTAAAGCTAAAATATATGCATAAGCCTTAAGGATCACGCCAAAATTTCCATAAAAAGGCGCGATATATCCGATAGATTTAGGATAATTATAATCTAGCGCAAAGGTGGCATCCGAACGACGAACAACCCGCGAAATGGGTAAAAACTCCACTAATTTTTGACTCACCCCCACCGGGCCTGCTCCCGGGCCGCCTCCGCCGTGAGGAGTAGCAAAAGTTTTATGTAAATTTAAATGCACGACATCAAAACCAATATCCCCGGGACGGCATTTTCCCAGCATGGCATTCAAATTCGCTCCGTCGTAATACAAAAGCGCTCCGACACTGTGGGCCAAATCCGCAATCTCTTTAATGCGCGGATTAAAAATACCCAAAGTATCCGGACAGGTCAACATCACCGCCGCCACCTGATCATTAAGCTGTTTTTTATATTCCTCTAAATCCATATATCCATCTCTACCGGTCGGGATAACTTTAACCTGATATCCGGCAATCGCCGCCGAAGCCGGATTAGTGCCATGTGCTGAATCCGGAACAATTATATATTTACGACGAAAACCGCGATCTTTATGATAAGCAGCAATCAACATTACGCCGGTTAATTCACCGTGGGCACCGGCCATCGGTTGCAAAGTAAAAGCGCTCATTCCGGTAATCTCCGCCAATAACTTTTCAGATTCATATAAAACTTCTAATGACCCTTGCGCCAACATCCCTCCGCCAGAAAGTTGTGGCAATAAAGGATGCAACTGCGAAAATCCTTCTAAAGCGGCAATGCGCTCAGTAAATTTTGGATTATATTTCATCGTGCAGGAACCCAGCGGATAAAAATTTGTATCTACGGAAAAATTAAAACGGGAAAGATTAGTATAATGACGCACCACATCCAATTCACTAAGACCGGGTAATTGCGCGGGGGTCTTACGGCAATATTTTTCAGCCAAAGGCTTGACAAAAGAAACGTCCAGCACTCCATATGAAAATCCCCGTCGACCTTCTTTATGTTTTTCAAAGATTAACTGCATAGAATCTCCTCCAAACATTTAGCAAGTTGATTAATCTCTTCTTGGGTTCTTTTTTCGGTAACCGCAACCAATAAATAATTATCCATGCCCTTATAAAATCTACCCAGCGGAAAACCGCAAGCAAAACCTTTGGCAATCATCCGCTGCACTACTTTATCCGCATCCATCGGCAAGAGCACCGTAAATTCATTAAAAGTTGGAGAAGAGCGCTTAACTTGCACACCTTTAATTTTAGACAATCTTTCTTTGGCAAACTCCGCCTTTTGATAATTATGCTCAGCCAACTCTTTTAATCCATCCCTACCTAAAAGCGAAACAAAAATTGCCGCCCTTAAAGCACAAAGCGCTTCATTCGAACAAATATTAGAAGTGGCCTTCTCTCTACGAATATGCTGCTCACGAGTTTGCAAAGTTAACACGAAACCTCGCTTGCCATCGCTATCTATCGTCGCACCCACAATCCTACCGGGCATCTGACGCACGAGCTGACTTTTTGCCGCCATAAATCCCAGATACGGTCCACCAAAAGAAAGCGGGATTCCTAAACTCTGCCCCTCTCCGGTAACAATATCAAACCCCATCTCACCGGGCGTTTTTAACATACCTAAAGAGACCGGATAAACCGAAACAATTGCCAAGGCTCCGAATTTATGCACTTTTTCTACCACATCGCTATAATCATCAACCGCACCAAAGAAATTTGGATTTTGAAAAATTACCGCCGCAGTCTGATCATCCAAATACTTAAATAACTCTTCACGTGAACTTTGCCCATGCTCAACTGGAACCTCCACAAATTCAATCGCCAGATTCGAGGTATAAGTATAAAGCATCGTGCGATAAATTAAATTCACTCCTCGATCTAAAATAATTTTATTTCGACCGGTTTGACGAACCGCCATCATCATGCTTTCAAAAAGCGCAGTGCCCCCATCGTATAAAGAAGCATTGGATACATCCAACCCGGTCAGCTCACAAATTATGCTTTGATATTCATAAATTGCCTGCAACCAGCCTTGAGAACATTCCGGCTGATACGGCGTGTAGGCGGTATAAAATTCCGATCGGCTAGCTAACGCATCTACTGCTGCTGGAATAAAATGATCATAAAATCCAGCGCCCACAAAATTAATTAAGCCCGTAGCATTCTTGGCCGCCAGATTACTCAAATCTCGAGTTACGGCAAATTCTGAACTAGCCGCCGGCAGATTAAATGATTTTGGCACAAGTGCAACCGGAATATCTTTAAAAAGCTCATCGATGCTCTTTATTCCGATGGTAGAGAGCATTTGCTTAATATCATCTTGGGTATGTGGAATATAACTCATTTAGAAATTTCCTCAACAAGTTTCTGATAACTTGAGGCATCCATCAGTGCGCTTTTTTCTTTTTCATTAGAAAATTCCATCGAAAAGAAATAACCCTGCTCATACGGAGACTGATTAATCAGCTCCGGATTAGTGACTAATTGTACATTTACTGCCAGAACTTTACCGGATAATGGGGCGTACACATCGCTGGCGGCTTTAACCGATTCTACCGTTGCACAATGACTCGATTGCTTAAGCGCTTCATTAATTTTGGGCAACTCCACAAAAGTAATATCACCCAAAGCGTGCGCGGCATAATCCGTAATTCCGACATACGCCGTTTTACCATCGATACGCACCCACTCATGATCCTTAGTATAATAATTATTCTTAGGGATATTCATAAAAATTCTCCTTTATCTTATAATGAAGTTGATTTCAAAAAAGGCCGCTTGACCACTTTCACCGGAATCTCCACGCTTGCTTCTTTAACCAGCAATGGTGCACCAATATTATAACTACCGGTAACATATCCCATTCCGATCCCCACTCCTAAAGTAGGAGAAAAAGAACCGCTGGTTACTACCCCCACCTGACGAGCTTGATCAAATATTGAAAAACCATGACGCGGCGCACGCCGAGAGTCCGCTTGAAAATAAATTAAATGTTCTTTAGTCCCATCCTTTTGCTCTTTAATTAAAATATCGCAACCAATAAAATCTTTAGAAAAATCCACAAACTTCCCCATCCCTGCCGCCAGCGGCGTGTGACTAATATCTAAATCCTGCCCATAAAGCGGATAACCCATTTCTAAACGCAAAGTATCTCGGGCACCTAATCCGGCCGGTTTAACCCGCGGGTCGCTAAGCAAAAGTTCCCAAAGCTTGCCCACATAATCATGGGTAATATAAATTTCATATCCCAGCTCTCCGGTATAGCCAGTCCGACTAATTATACAATGCTGGCCTTGAAAGGCAAACTCTGAAAAAGTATAATAATTAAGTCTTCCAATTCCGTCACCGAAAATTTTTTCCAACACATCTAAAGATTGCGGCCCCTGAACGTCAAGTTTAGCCATCTTGCTCGATACATCTTCTAAAGAACAACCAATCGAAAGATTTTTATTAAAATGCGCTAAATCGTCGCTGGTTGTGGCCGCATTCACCACAATCATCCAGCTGGCCTGGCTAATTCGATAAACGATTAAATCATCCAGAATCCCGGCCTGCGTATTTAAAATAAAACCATAACGACAGCTACCCAGAGGCATAGAAATAATATTTTGAGTAACTACGCGATCAAAACCGCAGATCGCTGGATCTGCCTGGAGCATAAATTCTCCCATATGACAGATATCAAACACAGAAACTGCCTGACGCGTATGCGCATGCTCCGCCAATATCCCTTGATATTGAATGGGCATTAACCATCCGCCAAAAGGAGCCATTTTTGCGCCAAGGGCAAGGTGAGTTTCATAAAGCGGAGTTTTTAACACAAGCTATACTTTCTTTTATCTATCGATTAGGTAATTGGAAGAATTATACCACAAATTTTATTTTTTACTTAAGAATTTACCCAAAACTAATACCACTCCAACACAAATCAATATTCCCACAGCCGCAGAAAAAATATAGGCCAAACTTAAACTTACCAAAGACTTATTCTCCCATCCCCTAAATGCGTAATCTGGTATCGGCGCATTCCAAAAGCTAGAAAACTTTTCAAGGCCCCTAGGAAGATACCCCACTAATTCTTTTATTTCCGTAGCCCCCCATTCTCCCCAGGCAGCAGTAGATTTAAAATGTTCAGGAAGAAATAATCCTAATGGTGACAAAATAACTAACCCACCTAAACCAATCCAAAATTTAGTCGTAATTTTCATAATTTCATTTCCTGACAATTAATAACTCTGGCGAATTTTTTTGTAGATATTTCATGACCAATGCCGTAACCAAAGTTTCCGCCCAACCAAAGACTAAAAGATGCTCACCTAACATTACCGGTAAAGCCACTTTTAATCCATAAGGACAATACAGCGCCTGACCAGTCGCCGTATGATGCAATATCGGCTGCAATCCAAACTCTAGCCCGGTTAGCCCAGCAGCAATATTCAGCCCGATATACCCAGCAATCCCAGCGGCAATAATTCTTCTTTTAGAAGTTAACGCAGACTTATAACTTATCGCTTGATAAATATAATAACCGGCAAACGGCATAATAAAAGCCATATTAAAACAATTAGCGCCAATCGCCGTGATCCCTCCATCGCCAAACAATAATGACTGAATAGCCAACGCCACGGTAATCGCAATAGATGCCGCCCAAGGGCCAAGCAATATAGCTACTAAAACCGCACCAGTAGCATGACCGGTCGTTCCACCGGGGATCGGAATATTTAGCATCATAATCACAAAACTAAACGCCGCGCCAATTGCCAGCATCGGCACCTGCTTGACAGTTAATGACTTCTTCACAATTTTTGAAGCAATCGTCCAGATCGGCAACATCACTAGATAAAAAAATCCACAGGTTGCCGGTCCTAAATATCCATCAGGTATATGCATATTAACTTAATCCTTTGCGAAAACGTAAAGAACTTAAAGTAACCACCACGATGCCAATCAATAACAGCGGCAATAGCTGCGGCCAGAGAACTTCCAAGCCTACCCCTTTTAGAAAAATACTTCGTATAACGACCATAAAATAACGCATGGGATTAATCAGAGTAAACCACTGAATAATTTTTGGCATATTCGATATTGGATAGGCAAATCCTGAAAGTAAAACAGTGGGCAGATAATAAAGAAAAACCGACATGTTGGCTTCCTGCTGAGTCGAGGAAATTGTCGAAATAAATAAACCGATCCCCAAAGTAGTAAATAGATATATGCATGTAGAAAATAATAGAAAAAAAACATTTCCTCTAAGTGGTAGATGAAACCATAATACTCCTAGAGTAGTAATCAAAAGAATCTGCACCAGCGAGATTACCGCAAAAGGCAAGAGCTTACCGATAATCAACTCTAGCGGCCTTAATGGGCTAACAATGAGCTGCTCCATCGTACCAATCTCTTTTTCCTTAACGATCGCCATCGCCGTTAATAAAAGAGACATCATCGTTACAATCGTGGCAATCACACCGGGCAAATAGTAATTTCTAGTGATCAAGTTACCATTAAACCAGGCGCGCTCCTTAAGATCCACGCTCGGCACGGTATTGATAAAACCCGCATTTTGGGCTTTATTTTTAAGCAACTCTTGCTGATAATTAGCAATAATGGTATTGGCATAACCCAAAACAATCATCGCCGTATTTGAATCCGTGCCATCAAAAGCTAATTGCACGTTAGCATCTTTGTTCGCCACTAAATTGCGTCCAAAGCCACGATCAATACGAATCACCACATCCACTTTACCCTTATTCAAAACAAAATCCTGCTCTCGATCATTGTAAATATATTGCTCAGGAATAAAATATTTTGAATAGGTAAACCGGCGCAGCAGCTGACGGCTTTGCGCAGTATTATCCTGATCATAAATTGCCGTCGGCACATAAGTAATATCCTTATTCGCCGCATAACCAAATAATATAATTTGGATTAGCGGAGAGATAAAAATTATGGTGCGCATGCGCGGATCACGAAAGATCTGCTTAAATTCTTTTATAAAAATCGCTTTTGCGCGCTCAAACATATAACTCCTTAAGCTTATGCCACTTTTTTCTTAAATCCTCTAATCGCTAAAATAAACATTAGGCCGGCAAAAAGAAACAATAAAATAGTCTCATCCCAAATCGTAACCAGACCATTGCCCTTAAGAAACAGATCCCTTAACACTGTAATATAATACCGCGCCGGAATAAGATAAGTAAATACCTGTATAAATTTCGGCATATTAAAAATCGGATAAATAAAACCGCTCAAGAGCATCGTGGGAATAAGTGTTGAAATGCTGGCAAGTTGACTCGCCATCAGCTGCGTTCTGGAAGCAACCGAGATTAATATTCCTTGCGCAAGAGCTCCGGTAATAAATAAAGAGCTTAAAATTATAAGTAGTAAATAGCTGCCTCTAAAAGGAACCCCGAATAATAATTGCGCCATAACTACTCCTACCGTAAGATCAAAAAATGCAATTACAAAATACGGTATAAATTTGCCAATAATCAATTCATATCCTTTTACTGGAGTAGAGATCAACTGTTCCATCGTCCCTCTCTCCCATTCACGAGCGATAGTCACGGAAATCAACAACCCAGAAATAATCATAATGATCATGGCAATTACCCCCGGGACAATAAACCAGGTGCTTACCAAACCCATATTAAACCAAATCCGAGGATGCACATTAACCGACTTAACCAAATCTAATCCATGTTCAGCAAAAACGCTGCCCAAAAGATCAATATTGTATTTCGAAACCACACTACGCACATACCCCATGGCGATGGTGGCGGTATTAGCGTCCGAACCATCCACGATGAGCTGTAAAGGCGCCGGCTTGCCGGATTGAATATAATGCGAAAAATCTTTCGGGATAACCAAGGCCATCATTGTCTGACCATTATCAATTTTACGTTGAATATCCCGATAATTATCGGTGTAACCGATTATCTTAAAATATTTGGAATTTTGGAAGTTAAGCAAAAATTCACGGGTTACCTGCGAAGAAGAGTCCTGATTCCAGATCAGCGTATGCACCTGATCAATATCTAATGAAAGTCCATAACCGAAGATTAAAAGCATAAAAACAGGAATGGCCAGCGCCAGCCCTAAACTACGGGCGTCACGCTTAATCTGGACAAACTCTTTCCAGGCTACGGCCTTAATTCTTCTTAGACTCGACTTGATCATATTCTTCTATAGCTGAAACAAATACATCTTCTAACGAAGGAAGTATTTTTTTAACCACGCACTCTTTTACATTTTCCTTTTGCAAGAATTCCTTAATTACCGGAATAGCCAGAGCGCTATCATAAACCACCGCATGAATATTTGACCCAAAAAGCGCCGCCTCTTTAATCCCTTTTAGCTGGCTTAATTTTTCTAACCAACCCTGGGCATTAGGCAAAATAATTTCCAGTACTTCATTTTTCATAATCTGGTTTTTCATCTGAGCCGGCGTCCCCAGAGCAATAATTGTTCCGTGATAAATAAGCACCATACGATTACAATTTTCTGCTTCATCCATATAATGCGTAGTAATAAAAACGGTTACCCCCTGATTGGACAGCTCTTTAATCGTGCACCAAAAACTAACGCGGGTGATCGGATCGACTCCGCTGGTTGGTTCATCCAAAAATATAATTTTTGGTTTATGTAAAAGCGCGCAACCTAAAGCTAAGCGCTGTTTCCAACCCGCAGCTAATGTTGAGGTAAGGCTTCTCTCCATCCCTTCCAAACCCGCGGCATGAATAACACTATCAAAACGCTCTTTTTTTTCAACTTTTGGAATTTTATATATACCGCTATAAAAATTAATATTCTCCTCGACCGTCAGATCATTATACAGAGAAAATTTTTGCGACATGTACCCGATATGTTCCTTAATCTTATACTGTTCTTTAATAATATCGTAACCACCGACCTGTCCGCTTCCGGAGGTAGGCGAAATAATTCCACAGAGCATTCTTATAGTGGTAGATTTTCCGGCGCCATTGGGCCCTAAGAATCCAAAGATCTCTCCTTGATTAACCTGGAAATTAATCTTATTCACGGCCACAAAACTGCCGAATACTTTTTCAAGATTCTGAACACTCACCGCTATATTATCATTCATATTTAAATTTTATTTTTATCACATTCATTAATTATGCGAATGAACGCTTCTTCCAAAGTCTTAACTTTGCATTCATTTTTGATATTATCCGGAGTATCACAACGCAAAAGCTTGCCTTTATGCATTAGTCCTACTCGATGACAACGCTCGGCTTCATCCAAATACGACGTCGAACAAAAAATGGTCACCTTTTCTTTTAATAGATCATAAAGAATTTTCCAAAAGTCCCGGCGGGAAACCGGATCTACGCCATTGGTTGGTTCATCAAGAAATAGAACTTTAGGTGTATGAATCAATGCGCAAGCTAACCCCAGTTTTTGTTTCATCCCCCCGGAAAGTTTTCCGGCCAAACGTTGTTTAAATGGAAGCAAACCGGAAAAACCTAATAATCGATCAACCGATGCCTCACGCTTATCCCTAGGCACGCCATAAACATCCGCATAAAAATTAATATTTTCAATTACGCTTAATTCTTCATAAAGCCCAAAACGCTGAGACATATAAGCAATTGATTCTTTAAGGCTTTCCGCCTCTTTTACGGTATGTTTATTATAAACCCAAGCCTCACCCCCGGAAGGATCAAGAATACTGGTCAATAAACGCATGGTCGTGGTTTTTCCTGCGCCATCCGGACCAACCAAACCAAATATTTCCCCCTCCTGCACCTGGAGATTAAGATGATCCACAGCAGTAAGAGAAGCAAACCGCTTGGTTAATTCAGCAGCTTTAATCGTAATCATTTTTTATTCAATAATGTAGGCGTCCGCCGGCATGCCCGGCTTTAACTCCAGGCTAGAATTATCTACTCTAACTTTAATGCGGTAAACTAACTTAACCCGCTCCTCTTGGGTCTGGATAAACTTAGGAGTGAACTCGGCTTGACTAGAAATAAAAGATACCTGTCCTTTATACTTTTTACCAATAAAGGTATCCGTGGTCACCTCTACTGATTGATTAAGTTTTAGCCGTCCGAGATCTTTTTCGTTAATATAAGCGGTAACCCAAAGATTATTTAAATCCACCGCCGTAAAAACCGGCGTGCCGGACTTAACCACCTCCCCAGCCAAACTACTTTTCACCAAAATATAACCATTCAGTGGGGAAGCCAGCTCCGTAAACTCTAGGCGCGTTTGAGCTAATGCCAAAGAGGCCTTCAATTGTTCAATCTTAGCGGAACTGGCATCGTATTTTGTTTTATCCTGATCTCTTTTCTGCATTGAGACTGCGCCCTCTTTAAGCAGATTCTCCGATCGCTGATAATCTATTTTTGCTAATTCATAATCAAACTCCGTCGCTTTAAGCGAAGCCGCGGCATTATCCCTTTCTTTAACTAACTCATCCGTATTTAATCGCGCAACAATCTGCCCCTGCTTAACAACCTTGCCTTCATCAGTAAGCAGCTCAATAATCTGACCGTCTACACGAAAAGACATACGCACATCATCACCTTCAATATTACCGGAAACTTTAATCACTCCGTTACGGGAATTCATTTTAACAAAATATACTATAGAAACTAATCCGACTAGCGCAACGACACCAATTAAAATAATTAGTTTAAATTTATTTTTCATGTTTTATTCTCCTTGTGTACAAACACAACACCGGCGCCATTCATATCAGCGCCGGGTGCACTAATAAAAGGCTTGCCGATACTTCGGTCTAGATAAGCCTGCGCCATTAAATAATCATAAATGCCCGCCGCCAGATTTTTCTGGATTTGGGCAAGTGAAACCTGAGCATCAATAACATCCAAATTGATGGCCACCCCATTTGCGTAACTAACCTGGGAAATCCTTAAGGCCTCCTTCGCCTGATCGACATTATCTCTCTGAGATTTAATAATCATTTCAGATTCCTGCAGACTTAAACAAGCTTTGTGCACCTCCACGGCAATTTGATCCACTAAATTATCTTTATCAATTTTAGATTGCGCAAAACGCGCGCGCGCCGCATCCACTTTAGCTTTAGTAGAAAACCCCTCAAAAATAGGAACATTTACGGCTAAGCCGGCATTCCAGTTATTTTGCTTATCATTAAACAGATTGCCTAAGCTATCTGAGCGATAAGAATATCCTCCGAGAATATCAACTTGCGGACGATACCCGGACTTGGCCATCTGGATGCTCCATTTATTCATATCCACGCCCAAAGTTTTTAGCTTAATCTCCGGACGCTCTAAGTAAGCATTCTTTAAAAATTCATTTTCTTCTATTCTTATAAAAATATAGGAAAGTTTTTCTTCTGTTTCGATCGGAAAGTCGACTTTACGCGCTAAGAGTTTATTTAAATCCGCTTTTAACGAATCAATCTCATTGCGCGCCCTAACCACATTCGGCTCAAGTAAAGATACCTGCACCCCGGATTGAAGCATATCAAAACGCGAAGCCGTTCCCTGATCAAACATTTGCTTTACATCTTCATAATGCGCGATGGCTTGCGCTAAAGCATCCTTGGCAATTCGCTCTGTTTCGTATGCCAGCAATAGCCCGTAATAAAGCCGGCGCGCATCAAACTCCACATCCAACTTTTTCGCACGCAAAGTCTCCTGCTGAATATCCAATGAAATTTTTGCTTGTTTAAAATTAGCCATATTCGCTCCGCCGCTGTAAACCGATTCGCTAAAGGCAAGCTGAGCCAGATGATCATTCTTATACCCGGAAAAAATATTCGGGCTTAAGATTTTATCATTATAAGTGTAGGAGCCTTGTAAATTGATCTGAGGCAAAAAGGCGCTTTTAGCGCCTAAAATATTAGCGCTGGCCACAGCAATCTCCTGCTCCTGCATTTGGATATCTTTATTATTTTGAAAGGCAACGAGAATGGCTTTGGTAAGATTAAGCTCGGAAATTACAGAGGACGCATTATCTTTGCAGAAACCAAGAGTAAAGCTAAAAAAGGCAGATATAAATACTAGACTAAAAATTATATATTTTTTATTTAACCCGACAACATTTCCTTTAAACATTATACTGCTATTATAGTTAAAAGAGACTTGCTTAGCAAGAAAAAATAGAAAGCAATACAAAAGGACGTTCTACCTAAGTAAAACGTCCTTGTTTAAAACTAACTTAGCGATAAAACTTCGGTTTAGGATATTTAAAAGGTTTTTTCGCCTGAGAGCCATGGGCTGATTGTCCGCGGCCCGACTGCCCATGTCTTGGCTGTCCATGTCCCCCCGGCTGGCGACCAGAAGACCGACCAGATTGATGACCCGCTTCGCCAAATTTATCCAAGGTAAGTTCTGCATGTTTTGAAACCGGCAAAGTAGCTTTAATAAGTTTTTCAATATCACGCACATCATGCCCCTGATCCGGAGTAGCAAAAGAAATGGCATGTCCCTTGTGCCCGGCGCGCGCCGTACGGCCGATACGATGCACATAATTCTCCGCATCCTCCGGCAAATCATAATTAAGCACCAACTCAATCCCGGTAACATCAATACCGCGAGAGGCAATATCCGTAGCCACCAACACACGATACTTTCCGGATTTAAATCCTTCTAAAGCATCTCGACGTTGAGCCAATGAACGGTTAGAATGAATCTCGGAAGCAGAGTGCCCCATATCCCGTATAGAACGGACAATTTTTTTAGCATTATGCTTAGTCCGTGAAAATAATAATACCGAGCCGTGATATTGGCCTAATAATTTTTTAAGCAACTGCGTCTTTGCTTCTTTTTTAACAATAAACAGTTCCTGAGTAACTAGTTCCGCAGTTGTTCCGGAAGGAGCAATCTCCACGCTCAAAGGTAATTTCATATGCTTAGTCGCGATATTCATAATCTCTTTGGGCATAGTCGCTGAAAAAAGCATCGTTTGCCGATCGCGAGGCAAGAAACGTAAAATTTTATCAATTTGCGGAGCAAATCCCATGTCCAACATACGATCCGCTTCATCCAGCACCAACATGACCACGCTATCCGGTAAAAAATTCCATTGCGACATATGGTCAATCAGTCTTCCCGGCGTAGCAATTACCACGCTAGGATCCCGACGTAAAGCCTGTACTTGAGGCGGCATAGGTGCCCCACCGATTAAACAGGCCGTGCGCATGCTAAAAGCTCGCGCGATCTCCTGAAAAGCTTCATCAATCTGAATCGCCAACTCACGAGTGGGAGCAAGCACTAACCCGATACCTTTTTTTTGCACTAAGCGCTGAATCATCGGAATGGCAAAAGAATGCGTTTTACCGGTTCCGGTCTGCGCAATACCCACAATATCTTTCCCTTCTAGCGCTAGAGGAATCGCTTTAAGCTGAATCGGCGTAGGGACCTTAAACTTCATCCGCTCTAAAATATCCAAAATCTTCGGAGCAATACCCATACCATAAAAGTTTGCCGTTGGTTGCTGTAGAATTTTATCTGTAACTATCTGTTTATTAGTCATGCTACTTTCATCCCCTTAGGTTTGTCATCATAAGCCAAAAGACCAAGATGAACATGGCAATACAACTCATGATTATAAATACTTAAAACATGTTTACAATGTAAAAATTTACATTTCCGACCTTTAAGAGAAGTCTTGACCTTTTTGATCTTACACCTCCTGGCTGCCTATGGGCAGGTAAACAAAAAAGCCGCAAAGGTTAGTTGTGGTCCTTGGCGGCATGCATAAACTCTAATCTTTGTTTTATTATACCCCTTTATTCCGCTTTGTCAAACAATTAAATGGAAGCGAAACTCACCATTAACCTGGACAAAAAGGCTTCTGGGAGAGGTCAGTAAGAAACTTAGCTTTAAGTAGGCCCTCTTCCCATTCACCGGTGGGAGTTGAATCCCAAACGATCCCTCCACCGATCCCCATCTCCCCCTGCCTGCCTGCCGGACAGGCAGACCTGCCAACAGCCAAAGCTTGATTACCTTGAATTAAAAGCGTACGAATCGGAATATTAAAAAACATATCTTTGTCCGGAGTAATATAGCCAATTGCTCCGGTATAAATCTTACGCTGATCATCCTCCAGCTCGCTAATTATCCCCATAGCGCGAATTTTGGGGGCGCCGGTAACTGATCCGGATGGGAAAACCGCCGAAAAAAGCTCATAAATCGAAATATCGCGCTTAACTTTAGCCGTAACGGTCGAAGTCATCTGGCAAAGTGTCTTATACCTGGCTACTTCAAAAAGCGTAGGAGCCTTAATGTTTTCACCCATTCGCCCTAAATCATTTCTTAATAAATCCGCGATCATTACGTTTTCCGCCCGATTCTTACGATCATATTTAAGACGTAACGGCACAAGCAGATCCAAGAGCATATTTTTTCCTCTCGGCCAGGTTCCTTTCATCGGCTTAGTTACCAAATGAGTTGAATTTTTCTTAATAAACAACTCCGGAGACAAAGACAGAATTACAAATTTATCAGTTTCAAGATAGGCAGGATACGGCACCGGTTGCTCTTTTAAAAGTTGCCCATACAAAGAAAACGGATCGCCATAAAATTCAAAAAGCAACTTAAGGCAATAAGTAATCTGATAAACATCGCCTTTAGCAATATAATCACGAATAGCGTTTATATTTAAAGTATACTCTTCTTGATTAATATTTAATCGCAGATTTATTAAGCGATAATCTAAAGCCGACTTAGCGATTTTAACCTGTGAAACTTTTTTATACGCGCCTAGATAAATTAACGGAAAATCATCCTGTTTATCCTGATAGAGTTTCTCTTCAAAATAATATCCAGCCTCATAAGACAAAAAACCGGCTAAATAATAACCCTGGCTAAGCGCCCGCTCCATCTCCTCAAAACTCGACTTAAAATTAGCCGGATCAGTGCAAGCAATAATAAATTCCGGATCCTCGAATTTAAGAGATTTTTTTTCGAATTGAGTGAAGACCTTCATGACCTTATTTTATTATTCGTAACGCAACGCTTCAATCGGGTCCAACGCCGCCGCTTTTTTCGCCGGCCAGAGTCCAAAAGCAATTCCCACGACTAGCGAAAATGAAGTAGAAAGCACCACCGAAAACAATGAAACTTTTGCTGTCCAACCGGCAAAAACAGTAATCAATGTCGCCACCGCCCAACCCATGAGCACGCCAAAAACCCCACCTAAAAAAGATAAAAGCATCGCTTCGATCAAAAACTGCACCATAATATCTTTATTCGTCGCCCCAATCGCTTTACGCAAACCAATTTCACGGGTACGCTCAGTCACAGAAACCAGCATAATATTCATAATACCAATACCGCCGACTAAAAGTGAAATACCGGCAATCGCTCCCAGTAACATCGACATAGTTTTAGTTGTCGTTTCCAGTGTATCCTTAATATCCGACATATTACGAATCTGAAAAGCATCTTCTGCATCTTTAGGATCAAGCCGGCGCTGTTTAATAATCAGTTCACTTAAGGCCGTTTGCGCCTCATCAATAGATTCCGGATTCTTTGCCTCCACATAAATAGTATCGACATACTCTTTCCCAAAAACCCGAAACATCGCCGTAGTAATGGGAATTACCGCTACGTCATCTTGATCATGAAAAGTATTCGCCCCCTTAGCCGGCAAGATACCGATTACTTTAAAATTAAGTAAATTTATTTTAATCATTTGGCCAATGGGATTGGCCTCGCCAAACAGCTCCCGGGCTACAGTTGTACCTAACAACACAACTTTTTCCCGCATTTTTACTTCACTCTCCGTAAAAAATCTTCCTACCGCCGGATACGCTGCACGGATCGATTCATAATCCGCTCCCACTCCTTCCACCTGTGTATTCCAATTGCTGCTTCCATAGACCATCTGCCCTCTTCCGGTTACCGAAGGGCTAACGCTCTTAACCACATCCGTTAATTTAGCCATTAAAGCAACATCGGCCAAAGTGAAACGCGTGACCGTACCCGCTTGCATCGAGACTCCATGCATCTTCGAAGAGCCTGGTCGTACGACTAAAAGATTGCTCCCCAAAGACGCCAATTGTATTTGGATTGACTCCTTCGCCCCTTGACCCAAAGCCAACATCGCAATCACCGCACAAACTCCGATTAATATGCCTAAAATTGATAAAGCTGAACGCATTTTATTCGAAACCATCGCCGATACTGCTTGACGCAAATAATCTAAAAACTTTGTTTCACCGGAAGTTTCATGCGACTTTGATAAAATATTATTTACGAGATTATCTTCAATAGAGACTACTTCCGATATCTTCCTTTGCTCCTGCTTACGCTGATCAGAGATAATTGCTCCATCGCGCATCTGAATTACCCGATGGCAATAAGCAGCCACCTCCGGTTCATGAGTAACAATTACAATTGTTTTACCTTCTTGATTAAGTTTCTGCAGAATAGTAATAATCTCTGTCTTACTTTTTGAATCTAGATTACCCGTCGGTTCATCCGCAAATATAATTAACGGTTCATTAACTAAAGATCGGGCAATCGCCACTCTCTGCTGTTGACCTCCGGATAATTCGTTAGGTCGATGCGTACTCCGATCGGCCAATCCCACTTTGGCAATCTCTTCTTTAGCCTTAGCCTTCAGATGTCTTTTACCGGCATAAATTAAAGGAAGCTCAGCATTTTCCAAAGCACTCATACGCGGTAATAAATGAAACTGCTGAAAAACAAAACCGATAATCCTATTTCTTAAACGAGCTTGTTCTTCATCATTTAGATTAGTAATATCCCTGCCGCCTAAATAATAAGTTCCCGAATCCACGCGATCCAACAAACCCAAAATATGCATTAAGGTAGACTTCCCGCTTCCGGAGGCTCCCATAATTGCCACGAACTCTCCGGAAGATATTTTTAATGAAAGGTTATCAAGCGCCCTAACCTTAACTTTTCCCATAAGATAAGTTTTCGATATATTTTTTATTTCAATCATTTTTTAAACTATTTTTTAGCCGCTGCGGGTTTTTTCTGACCAAATGGCGTAAACGGACTACTACTGGTACTACCTTTAGGAAGTACGAATTTCTTATTTTTTAACACCACAATATCTTTTTCATTTACGCCGGAAATAACTTCGATAAACTTATCATCAGAGATTCCCACTTTAACCGGCTGTTGCACCAAATCTTTTTGTCCTGGCTTTTTCAACAAAACATAACTTTCTTCTTTGTTTTTACATACCGCTTCCAGCGGAATAATTAAAATATTCTCTTTACTATTTTCAATAAAATTCACTGTCGTATTCATCCCCGAACGAAAAAAATCCGGAATGCTTTCCGGAAGGAGATCAACTTCATAGATTGTTACATTATTTACCGTCTGAGATTCATAATACATATGTTCAACAAGAGCATTGATTTTGGTATCCGGATAGGCATCTAATACAATTTGCGCTTTTTGGCCAAGATTGATCTTGCGGATATCCGTTTCATCAACCTGAGCCCGAGCGATAAGTGCATCGGAGAGCACAATTACTGCATCCACCGTAGTGACAGTTTGACCGGGTTGTGTGGTGGCCACAATTACCTCAGCATCAATCGGCGCTAATAAAGCAATCGGCTTATAAGCCTCCTGCCAATATTTTAACTTTTCTTCTCCTTGCCCTCGCGCAGCATCTAAAAGCGCTGCCCTTTCGGTTGAGCTCATCCAAGCAAGCGTCTCGCCAATTTTAACCGCTTGGCCTTCTTTTACTAAAATACTTTCGATGCGGCCACTTACCGGAGGCCTAACCTCTAAACGATTCTTAGGCAGAATTGTTCCGGTAGTTGAAATAATCGTCTGAATACTACCCCGGGTAACAATTATTTCCTTTTCCTGATTAACCATATCCACTTTTGACTTAAACCTAGAAACCACAAAAATACCCAAGATTAAAGCGCCTACAATAATTAAAATTATTTTTAATTTTTTATTCATATTCTAATACCTCCCCTTTCGCCTGAATCCATTTTGCCTCAGCCAACAATGCGGCTGCCTGAGCGTACAGATAATCCCGCTTAGCTTTCACCAAATTATCTTCAATAATCGTCCAATTATCAAAACTAACAAACCCAATCGAATATTGCGCCTGGGCAATTTTAGAACGTTCTTGCGCAGCAAGTAACGACTTATTTTGTACAGAAACATTTTCTAACGCATCTTGCAATATCGCCCAGCTTTGTTGTAAGGTTAAAATAACGCTATCTAAAGCACTTCTCTGATTCTCCTCTAACTGTCTAACTAAGGCCCGAGCCTCTGAAACCTGTGCCATCCTTAAGCCACCTTCAAACAAAGGCAGTGACAAGCCCGCCCCTAAATCCCATTGTTTATTCCGTGGACTCCAATGGTCACCAGTTCGGCTTGCTCCTGCGCTACCAATAATTTCCGGATAAAAATTAGCATAAGCAGATTTTAAGCTAAACTCCGCTGAACGTTTCTGAGCAATCAGCTTCTGCAAAGCAGGATTATTTTTTGCCAATAACTCAAAATCCGGTTCCTTAAGGGCAGCATCTTTTACCTGAAAATCTCCCTGCGCATACAAAGGAGTCAATTGCTTCCTGCCCATTTCTTTAACCAGTTCACGCTGGGCAACCTGAACCGATCTTTTGTTTTGTGAAATACCATATTGGGCGTCGGCTAAATCCGCTTCCGCAGTTAATAATGCTCCTTTATGCTCTAAGCCTGACTCATAACGCAAAACAATTAACTCTAAATTACTTCTGCGAATATTAAAAATCTCTTCAGCAATACGCAGCATCTCTTGCGCCTCTAATAGATCAATAAATGCACTGCGCAAACTAAATCTCACCGCTGTCGAAGTAAATCTAAAATTTTGCTGAGAGGCAACAATATTCTGTGAAGCAGACTTAAGATTATTAATTGTTTTATTTGCGTCAAATATAAGTTGTGTACCGCTTACTCCATACCCATAAGTATTTGTTCTCTGACCGCTACTTTGAGCAGTTTGCGCACTTAGATTTGAGGAAATTTGAGGGAATAGCCCGCTCGCCGTTTGTTGCTTAGCCGCTTCAGACTGTTTAATTATTTGCTGAGAGGCAATAATATCCGGATGATTTTTAGCGGCCTCCTGAATACACTGGCCCCAGGTAAGTATCTCTTCAGCTTCTGCTTTTCCAAAATAGATAAAACACAAAAAGATTAAAATTAAAAATAATTTTAAAAATTTATACATACCCCTACGCTCCCACAACTATTCTAGCACTTATTAAAAAAGAATAACGACAATTTATTCTAATTTTTTACCAAAAATAAAAAGCGGTACATCCCGATGCAAGATCTGCCTAAAATAAGAGCGTTTTCCTTTATATAATTGCTGAAAACCTTGCGACAAAAAGAAATGCGCCGCCCGTTCAGACATAGTCGCTAAGTGCACTCCTGGCACACCCTCAATTTTAAGATAATCCAAATAGACACAGATTAACTGGGAACCAATATCCTGCCGCCGAAAACCATCCTTAATATTCAAATGCAAAGTAGCCGGATAGTTGCGATTAAAATCCGGAGTTTTAAAACCGTTAATCAACAGATCTTTTAAACAACTGAAAATAAAAATTATATTTTTTATTTTAAGAAAGATTCCGTTTTTTAAAGCCTGGAAAAATAATGGCCAGACAATCTGCCGGTTAAAGATTGCTTCCGCAGAAATCTTATTTTTAGCGCCGATCAGATAACCGACGATTTGTTGATTAATTTCAGCAACCCAACATGAACCCGGTTCATGATCTGTAAAATACAAACTTAAGGCATCGGTGATTACTTCCCGACCTTCAAAAAATAAACCGGCAGACTCACCAATCAACGCGGTATCATAAACAATCTGTCGCAACGCAGTTCGATCTTTAGTTTGAAACTTTCTGATTATTATTTCGCCAGTCATGACGTTTTCTATCTTTTATTTTCTTCACCACAAAGAAAATAATGCCATAAACTACCACTGCGCAAATTACACCCAGAATTAAACTGCCTAAAAATAAAGGCCAATAAAATTTAGCAACTTTACTAAAGGTAAACTGCTTAAAAAACTCCCAATTCAACGGCGGTAAATCTCCTTTTAAAATAAACCTGCCAATTTCATATCCAGCCCAGGTTATAAAAGGTAAAGTCACCGGAAGCGAAAGATTAGTACCTAAAAAAATTGCAATTTTATTTGCCGGCCGCACAATAATTGCTGCCAGAATCACTAAAACGGTGTGCAGGCCATATACCGGAAGACAACAAATAAATGCCCCAATTCCGGCACCTAAAGCAATCTCATGCGGACTATTATGTTGATGAATAAGTTTAGCGAGGATTTCTTTAAATTGGAATTTCAAGTACGTAAACTAGCTTTCGTCTGGAGCACTAGTTCAGAAATTAATTCTTTTACCGAGACTATTTTTTCAATACGGTAGGCGTTGCTCCCACACATGGCAAAACCTTTATCCATCTGGCCACGAGAAGCATTCAGCAGGGCTTTGGCAATACAATAATTTACCTTCTGCGGATCACAGGTATACAAACAATGATACTGGCAATCAAAATCAACGCGTGCGCCTTCCATGATGCGCTGTACAAACTCATTACGAATAACTCTGCCGGGTAACCCCACCGGACTCTGAATTACTACAATATCTTCTTGCTTAGCCGCTAAATACGCATCTTTATACTCCTGGGCCACATCACATTCATGCGTGCAAACAAAACGCGTGCCCATTTGCACGCCACTTGCGCCCAAGCGTATAAATTTAGCAATATCATTACCATCAAAAATACCACCGGCCGCAATCACCGGAATTTTAATACCACCGCTTTCAAACCCCTTCGCCACACCAATCACCTTAGAAAGAATATTCTCTAAAGAAATGTTCTCTTTATCCTCAAGCTCCGCCAAACTATACCCTAAATGCCCACCGGCTAAAGGACCTTCCACAATCAAAGCATCCGGAAGACGCTTGTATCGTCTTAACCAAGTACTACAGATAATATTAGCCGCCCGGGCGCTAGAAACAATCGGAATTAATTTAGTTTTAGTATTTTTAATTAAAGCCGGTAGTCTCAACGGCATTCCTGCTCCGGAAATAATCACATCTACAGATTCATTTTGCGCGACATTGACCAGTTCCTCATAGTTAGTCAAAACACACATAATATTCACGCCAAATGGATTTTTAGTTTTTTCACGGGTCTGCCGAATACTCCGGGTAAAAGACACGCGCGAGCGCTCCGGATAACTTAAATCCTTATCTTCGACTTCCTCTCCTAAACCTACGGCCGCAATCACGCCGAGTGCCCCTTCATTAGACACTGCCGAAACTAAAGATGAATAAGATACGCGCACGCCCATACCACCTTGAATAATCGGCACCTGAATCTTTAAATCGCTGATAAATAAGTCTTTAAATTCATTATTCATTAATTTTCTTTCATTTAATAATTGTTTTCAAAAAATACGGCGAGCCAAATTGCTTAAATTTAAAAAACAAAATTAAAAACAACCATTATAATTATATACGTAATACTTGATTATATCAAGGATATTCTTAAAACTCACCAGGCCACCGGGAAATAGTCCTTTAAAAACTTACCACTCCAATGTTTACCGGTAAGTATCCCATCGAAAAACGGATCACACACCCGGGCGGCCCCATCGACAATATCTAACGGAGGCTGAAAATCGTGCCGCTCTTGCTTGCGCTGTGAAAGTGCCGCCGGATCCTCATCGGTTACCCATCCGGTGTCCACAGAATTCATAAAAATTCCGTATTTCGCCAGATCCATCGCCGAAGTATGCGTTAACATATTTAATGCGGCTTTGGCCATATTAGTATGCGGATGGCGCTCAGTTTTTACATAACGCGAGAACTTCCCCTCCATCGCCGAAACATTCACAATATGTTTTTGCCCGGTGTTTTGACGTTTCATCATTGTCGATAATTTATTACATAACACAAAGGGCGCAATGGCATTGACTAGCTGAATCTCAATCATTTCGGCGGTAGGAACCTGGCCCAAACAAAGTCTCCAGCTATTCATCTGACGCAGATCTACCTGCTGTAAATCCGCATCTAATTTTCCTTGAGGAAAAACCTCTTCAGCCGGTAAAGTCAGATCATGGGTATAAGGAATCTGGGAAAGCTTAGCTGATGCAAAAAGCCCCACACCCGGAGCTTTTTGATTCCAGGTAATCGGGAGAGCTAAATCCGTTTTTGATTGGTTACTTGAAATATCTTGGAGTCTTTTTTTACACTCCCAAAATGCCCCCAACAATAGACACGCTTTTTCCGGCAAGTCTTTAAAATCAATATTTTCTTTTTCAATTAAATGCGCGTAAAATCCCGGCGGTCGCCTTACCGTCTGAGCGGCATTATTAATTAAGATATCCAAGCGCTCATATTTCTGGTTAACATAATTACAGAAAATTTCTACACTCGGGGTATGTCGTAGATCGAGTCCATAAATATGTAATCGCTGGCTCCACTTTGCATAATCTTTCTCCCCGGAATAACGTATCGCAGAATCTACCGGAAAACGCGTAGTCGCAATCACTTGAGCCCCCGCGCGTAACATCATCAGTGCTGCCTGATATCCAATCTTCAAACGTGAACCAGTAATTAAAGCCACCTGACCATCTAGCGGGGCCGACTGAAATCGTTTTTGATAATTAAAATCCGCACAGCGCGGACACAAGGCATCATAAAAAAAATGTAGCCGCTTAAATTCAGTTTTGCAGATATAACAGGCTCGGGGAGTAATTAATTCTGGTTGATCTTTTTTTAAACTATCTTCTGTATCAGTAATCTGCTCAGGCGCAGAGAATACCGCTGACTGACGCGCGCTCCGGATACCGGTAGCCGCCCGCACCGAACGATCAAAGGTAGCGACTCGATGTTTTTTAATACGCTGACAATCTCTTTTACGTTTATTAATTTCATCGCGGTTCGGACGCGAGAGCTGACCGGTTACGGTAATTAATTCAATCCTCTGCTCTTTAGATAAAGAAGCCAGCTGCTGGCTATCGCTAACCAGATCCTTAAGTAAAGCTATCGATTCCTGAATTTCTTCTTTAGAATGTTTTATAGCAATATTCTGTTCAATCTTGTCGATCATTATATTCTAATTATTTCGATAATTTAGCTAAATTTTCAGCAATTTCATTACTTAACAATGTACCAACTCTACTCAAAGCCTGGGCCAAACCAGAATAGGTATGCGGATTAATCTCTTGATAAAACTCTGATCTTTTAGTCAAAAGCATCGTTTTAGTTTTAGGATCAATAATTGTCCACTGCGCGACTAAAGACAGCCCTTTATCCAGTTGACTTTCTAATTGCACAATGTTAACCAACACCTGATAATCCAACGGAATAGCAAAATCACAAGGAAATATTTGAAACTCTGCCTTCGGCAGCATCGCCGTCAGATTTTCAAGAATCACACGCCCCACTCCTGAGTCTAAAGACTCTCCCCAACGTTCAAACTGAGCGAATTTTAACATGCCGTCTTTATCTTGAGTAACCATTTGCGGACGATTCTGATATTCCGGAATCCCAATCGGGCCAATCCCGATAATTAACTTCTCGGTAATCTCAAACTTCTTACTTTCCCCAGTACTATCAATTGCCTTTAATGCATAAAATCTGGGCACCGGACTATTGGAAATCGATAAACATCCACTTAAAACAAAAGAAAACAAAATTACTGCAACATAATTTAAAAATCCGCTTATTTTCATTTTATTCTCCCTTGTGTACGAACACACACCGGCGCAAAACATATTAGCGCTGGGTGTCAATTGATTTCCCCTTTAAAAGCGCCTCCGGATGCAGCTCTAAATACTCAACCAACAAACCAAAAGAACGCGCAGATTTAGTTATCTCTCCCAAGGTCGTATTTAAATCCATAATCCCTTCCGAATTAACCAAACGATTTATTCCGGTCACCGCTTGCGCCAAATTGGTAGTAATCTCTTTTATCGGTATTTCATTCATAATCTCAAAGATATCCGGTGAAATGGGAAGTGCCGGCAGCTCAGGATAGTTCTTTACAATGTTATATATCTTTTTTTGATCCTGAGGGAAAAAATCAAACCCCAGCATCAGCTGCCCGCTGATAAAATTTTGCACCTCAAGCTTAGCCCGTAGTCCTTCCTGAATAAGCTGCGCATAGTCCGGATAGCCAAGCGGATCTGGCATACCTTTTACGCGCGCCAACTCAACATTAATCACCACCGGAATCAATACATCTTTAGTTTCGGCATTATAAACTAAATCAATGCTGCTAACATTACCAATCTTCACTCCTCTAAAATTTACCGGTGCTCCCACGGATAACCCCTTAACTGAACCATCAAAGAATACAATATATTTATCTGGTTGCTTAAAAAGAGCCCCTGAACCAAAAATTAAAATCGCCGTAATTAATAAAATTACCGCGCCAACTACAAATGCGCCAATTTTCGTTTTATTCGCTTTTCTCATCATTATGAAACTCCTTGTTTTACGCCCCTAGTCAAAAATTGAATTACCCGAGAATCTTTAGAATTCGCTAACAACTCTTTAGGCGAACCAATCGTAATCATGCTTTTACTTTCTGTATCCAAAAATGCTGCCTTATCCCCTACCGCAAAGATACTCGCCAACTCATGGCTTACCACTACAATCGTCGCACCCAAAGTATCCCTTAACTGTAAAATTAAATCATCCAGCATACGCGAGCTAATCGGATCCAATCCCGCCGAAGGCTCATCGAAGAAAATTATCTCCGGATCCAAGGCAATTGCCCGTGCCAAGGCCGCGCGCTTACGCATACCACCGCTAATCTGCGCCGGATAAAGATCCGCATGACCTGAAAGCCCGACCAAAGCTAATTTTAATTCTACCACTTCCCGAATCTGACTAGCAGATAAATCTGAATATAATTCCAGCGGAAGCGCGACATTCTCTCCCAAGGTAAAAGAACTCCACAGTGCACCACCCTGATATAAAACTCCAAATCCACGCATTAATTTTTGCTGAGTTAATTCATCCTGACCCCAAAAATCAACATTATTATATAAAACTTCTCCCGCTTGTGGCTGCTTAAGACCAATCATTACTTTAAGCAAGGTACTCTTGCCGCATCCACTTGGCCCCATCACGATAAAAATTTCACCTTTATTTACGTTAAAATTAAGATTACGCATAACCAAATAATCATCATAACTTAAATCAAGATTCTTTACCTGAATAATCGGCTTAATAGATTCTTCCATAAACTACACTCCTAAAACCTGGCAAACATAGGTAATAATCGCGGTGGCAATCACAATACTAATAATTGCACTGACCACCGCAGAGGTAGTCGCCTCTCCTACGGCTACCGCGCTTCTCTTGCATTGTATTCCACGAAAACAGCCCGCGATCGCAATAATAATCCCGAAAACAAAACTATGGATCAATCCCACCCAAACATTATTTAAAGTTATTGAAGACTGTGTATGTTGCCAATACTCTACCGGATTAAGCCCCAATAAGCTTATGCTAATAATAAAACCACCCAATATCCCCATTAAATCAGCGTAAAGAGTTAACAACGGCATCATAATCACCAAAGCCAAGATACGCGGAAGCACTAAAAACTCAACCGGTGAAACTCCCAAGGTTTGCAAGGCGTCAATCTCTTCGTTAGTCTGCATCAAACCTAATTCCGCAGCAAATGAAGCTCCGGTACGACCCGCCATCAAAATAGAAGCCATCATTGCCCCCATTACTCGCACCATTCCAATGCCAACAATATTGGCAATAAAAATCTGCGCCCCCAAAAGCTTAAGCTGGTTGGCCCCAATAAAAGCCAAGATAATACCGACTAACACGCTAATCAAAGAAACCAGAAATAAAGCGTCCGCTCCGCAACGCTGCAAAATGACCATAAATTCATCCCAACGAAAATACACACGTCCTGTAAACAAGCGACCAAAAGCCACGGCAATCTCACCCAAAAAATTAAGCAAAGATAAAGCCCCATCATAAGACTTTAAAACTTTATCCGCAACCTTTTCTAGGAAAGACAGCTTTTCATTATTTTCTGAACTAATCTTTTCATCTACTTTTAATGCCAATGCTAACAATTTCTGCACACCTGACGGTAAGGTCTGAAAGTTAACCTTAATCTGCCGATGCTCACATTCTCTACTCAAATGGAATAAAAAAGCCACCAAGCCACTGTCCCATTTACCCATGCCAGAGGTATCAAAAGCAAGCTGTTGAATATTTTTAGCTTGAGCAACCTGCGCGATAAACTCATTTATTTTAGGCAGCCCGGTAGCAATTAACCAGTCTCCTTTAAATTTAATATTCAGAGTTTTTGGTATAGAATAATCTAAGATAATTTTTTCTACAGAGATATTTAATGCGGATTTACGATCCATTAGCCGATAATCTCCGAAGATTGAACAAACGGATGATGATAACGTTTTTTGCCGAAAGTTAACTTCTTATATTGGATTGCTTCCACCGGACACCATTGCAAGCAACCCATACAATGCTGACAATGCATCAACCAGCGAGGTTTTCCATCAAGCATCTTGATATTCTCTTCCGGACAGATCATCGCACAAAGCCCGCATTTATTACAGGATTCGGTAATCCAAAAACCCTTCGCCGAAAGTGGTATCCGCGCAGATCCATATTTATAAAATAGCGCATAAAGCAAAAAGTTAAGCAAAAAAGGTTTTTCTTCCAACTTGGCGCGCTTTTTTTGGCGCAGAGAATCTAATATCTCCTGAATCTTAATCTTCTGACGTGTAAAAATCTCCGCTTGCCGTTCTTTAGAAAATGCGCCATACAACGGAGTATAGTTTCCCGGCATAATTACTGAGAAACCGTTTGCTAAATCTAGACCACGTTTTTTCAGAATATCCTTAGCTAAACTATGCGCTCTCCCCTTTAATCCTGCGGATGTAGTTACGCTAAAAATATAAGTTCCAAATTTTATCTTAACGGTTTTCAAAAACTTTACAATAATCAGCGGCAGGCCAAACATATATACCGGATAAACAAAACCTACTGCATCGTAAGCTGTGGCGTCTGGTATTTTTATTGCCTTATTTATCGGAATAAGCTCAGCATCCCCTAACCCCTTGGCCAAATCCTTAGCCACGATTAATGAATTTCCGGTTGCTGAAAAATAATAAATCGCCGTCTTCATCTCTTAAACCTAGAGACACTCTCCGCTCTAATCCAGAAAGTGTACCCATATCCCCTTAGACAGTGTACCTCAATAAATTCTTGTTAGAAATCAACAACTATTTCGTCTATTTATATAGGAGGTAATACTTATGCCATCAGGACCTCGACTCTTAATCCGGAATGCATGCTATCATATTATAACTCGCGGAAACCAAAAGCAAAAGGTCTTTTTCGACACAAAAGACTACACAAAATATCTTCTGTTCTTACGTAAATATAAAAGAAAATTTAACATCAAAATTTATGGCTTCTGCCTAATGCCTAACCATATCCATCTTCTCGGTGAGCCACAAGATAATTCCAACCTCTCCAAGTTTATGCAATCACTCTCCAGGACTTATACTGCACACTTCAATAATCGATATAATAAAGTCGGGCACCTTTGGCAAGGCAGATATAAAAGCAAGGTAATTGTTAAAGACAACTATCTTATTGACTGCATCCATTATATTGAACTAAACCCGGTAAGGGCTAATTTAGTTAAGTCTGCGGGTGAATACCCCTGGAGCAGTCATCAGGAAAGAATTACTGAAAAAAAGACTGAAGTGAAATTGCTTGATCAATTACAACTTTAGCCCCACGAGTACACTGTCCAGGTTAATTCAGGTACAGCATCCCGATTACTTCGGAAAGTGTCTATGCTTTTAATTTAGGTTCAAACCAGTGCCTGGTCTTATTGGCGAAATTAACCAGGGTTAGCATTATGGGCACTTCGGTAAGCACACCTACTACTGTTACCAGCGCTGCTCCGCTTCTTAATCCAAATAAAGAAACAGCTACCGCAACGGATAGCTCAAAGAAATTACTCGCGCCAATCATTCCCGCTGGGGCAGCAATATCATGAGACAATCGCCATTTCCTGCTCCATAAATAACCGATAAAGAAAATAAAATAAGTTTGAATTGTTAAAGGAATGGCAATTAACAATATGTGCAAAGGATTTCCAAGTATAATATTCCCCTGAAAAGCAAAAAGAATAATTAGAGTCAATAACAACCCTAAAATTGTAACTGGCTTAAGTGCTTTTAAAAATACGCTTTTAAACCAATCTGCCCCCTTGGCCTTCAATAAATACACTCGAGAAATATATCCGCCGGCAAGCGGGATAACCACAAAGAAGATTGTCGAATATATTAAGGTAGCGTATGGTACCGTAATTTGATTTACGCCCAGCAAAAATTTAACAATTGGCACAAAAGCCACCAATATGACCAAATCATTTACGGCTACCTGAACCAGGGTATAAGCGGGATTTCCTTTAGTTAAATAACTCCAGACAAAAACCATGGCCGTACAAGGCGCAGCTCCTAAAAGTATAGCGCCAGCAATATATTCTTTAGCCAAAGCCGGACTAATAAAAGCAGCAAATATATATTTAAAAAATAGCGCCGCAAATACTGCCATGGTGAAAGGCTTAATCAACCAATTTACCACTAATGTTACAACTAATCCCTTGGGTTTTTTCCCGGCTTTTACGATACTAGAGAAATCAATCTGCACCATCATCGGATAAATCATCAGCCAGATAAGAATTGCTACCGGGATATTCACCTGGGATACTTCCAGCTTACTCAAGAAACTCACTCCCGCAGGAAATATTTTACCAACAATTACGCCAACAATGATACAAATCACAACCCATAGAGAAAGATATCGTTCAAAAAATGGAAGTTTTACAATGTTTTTAATTTCAGACATCTTAAGGCCCCCTTTTAAAAAAATTTAAAGATATAAACTCCGACATAATAAAAACCAACCAACACAAAAATAATTCCGGTGATTTTCCGAGTATAATATTCGAGCTGTTTTGTTCTATTAAACCAACAATTTAAAGATGTCACGCCCAAAGCTAATCCTACGGCAAATAGTAACACTGGTAAACCGGTTCCTATACCATAGATAAAAGGCAAAATAAATCCTAAATTAGATTTAAGCGCTAAAGGAATCAAGCTTCCGAAGAAAAGAGCCGCCGATACAGGACAAAATACTAATGCAAAAATAAATCCTAGAACAAAGGCTCCCCCAATTCCCGAGTCAGCAAGCCTCTCCTGCAATTTATTAGAGAAAGTTAACTTGGGAATATTAATCTTTAAAATATCTAACAACACCAATCCCGTAATAATTAATAACGGACCAAATACTTTGTTTATATATTTTTGCAATATGCTTGCCAATATTGGTACACTTAAAAGTGAACTGATAATAATCAAGCCCAATAAAGCATATGCCAGCATTCTACCAATAGTATAAGCAACGCCTAAAATAAAAACTTCTTTGGGGTTAATGATCTTTTTGGATAAAAATGAAATCGCAGCGATATTCATAGCTAACGGACAGGGGCTAAGTGAGGTTAATATCCCCAACCAAAGCGCAGAAATAAATCCAATCAAAAAACTATTCATTATGATACCTTAAGAAAATTCGTAAGTTCCGACTTAATATATTCAATAAATTTATCCTTATTGCCCACAAGTTCCCAGATACGCGTAAGATTTTTTGATTTTATTTCCTGGCCATCCTTGACCAATGATAATACCAGCGCTTTAGTATAAAGCTGATAGTCTTTAACAAAATGGGCATTATCTTTTTCTTCGATATTAATAACCTTATACTCAAGTTTCCCAGCAACTAGTTCAGACTTAAAATTATTTTCTATGGCTTCTTTTGAATACTGTTCCAGTTTATAACAAGTTGGACAACGCATAGAGCCATGAAAATAATATGCATAAACTTTCTCTGCCGGCAACTTATCGGCTGCAAATGCAGACGTTACCAAACCAAGGATAAAAATAAGAAATAATTTTTTATACATACAAATTCCTTTCATCCCTTGCTTAAGCAATTGTATCTATAATCTCACTAGTACACTGTCCAACTTAGCCCAAGGACACTGTCCCGATTACTCCGGAAAGTGTTTCTACATCAAGAGCTTTTGCAATAAATTAAATAAATAGCCGGTAATTATAATGCCTAGAGCAGTTACGCCAAAAAAGATGGCGATTAATTTTAATTTCATTACTCTGCGCAGCATAATTGCTTCCGGAAGACTTAATGCCGAAACCGCCATCATAAATGACAAAGCAGTGCCCAATGGAAAGCCTTTCTGAAATAGAACTATGGCCACCGGAAGTATCGCCGCACAGCTGCCATATAAAGGAACGCCAATGATGGTAGCAATGGGCACGGAAAAAAAGCCTGTTTTGCCAATTATACCCTGAACCGCTTCCTGGGGGATATAATTATGGATCAAGGCTCCAATACCCACGCCGACCAAGACCCAAATCCATAATTTCTTAATAATCGAAAGCGCTTCACGAACCCCAAAAACAATTCGATCATTAAAACCCCGATATTTTATCCTTTTATCAAAAATTTCCGCATCCGGAGTAACCATGTCCTGCACAATATATTTTTCTAAATGCATCCTGCCCAAAATTAACCCCGAGACTACGCCAATAATAATACCACTAGCTACATATGCCAAGGTAATCTTCCAACCAAAAAATCCAAACATTAACACCACCAAATATTCATTTATAATTGGCGAGGTAATTAAAAATGAAAAGGCAATTCCTAGGGGTATCCCGGCTTCAATAAAACTAAAGAAAATTGGAATTGAGGAACATGAACAAAAAGGCGTAACCGCACCAAATAATGCGGCAAATAAGTTCCCCAGCCCGCCCCTCTTAGCTAACCATTCCTTAATCTTGCGCTGCGGCAAGAATGTTCTAAAAAAACCGATAACCGTAATTAGCGTAAAAAGTAACAACGTAATCTTTATAGAGTCATAAAGAAAAAAATTAATTACCCCGGTGATCTTTGATTGCGCGGATAAATTTAGCACCCCGGAAACAAACCAATCGACAATTAACTGCAGCATGATTTCTTTTCTCCGTTATTGCCCCGACAACAAGAGCCAGCCTTAGCTTTTTCTTCCATTTTCTTATCTATTCTTTCCAATAACCTAGCTAAAAATCCCTTTTTTATCTTTTTTTCTGCTGATTTGTTTTCCATGCCCTTAACTCCTTTTTATTTTACAACAGCCTCCTTCTATCCGAATCACTTTAATATTTACCAACCCATCGGCAACTTTTTTTCGTGCTGACGCTACAATACGCGAGAATGTCGGACGAGAGACATGCATTAAGCGTGCCGCATCTACTTGTTTTAATTTTTCTAGATCCGCCAAGCGAATAGCCTCAAACTCATCCAAGTTAAGATACACATCTTTAAGCTTATTCAGCGGCTTACAACGCGGCTTAAAACACCTTTCTCCCGGCTCACATTTTACCCAGCGAGTTTTTTTAGGCCTCATGAGTTACCTCATTATACTATTATGAACATATGTTCATAATAAGTTTAGCATACTGCTCATCTTTGTCAATAAAAACTATTTATTTTTTATTATTCGGATAATTCTTCGAGATGCTCCCACCGCGCGTAGGCTTTTTCTAGTTCATGCGATAAAGATTCACTCCTAGCCTCGGTTTCAGCGATTTCTGCAGGATCCTTTTGATAAAAATTAAAATCTGCTAAAAGAGCGTAGATCTCTTTCTGCTGGGCTTCTATTTTTTCAATGACCAAAGGAAATTCATCCAATTCACGCTGTTCTTTAGAAGTGAGTTTGCGTGCAACTACAGGTTTTTTAGATTTAACTATTTCTTTTGCAGGTTTTACTTTTACGGGCGCAGAAGCTGTAACTTTCCGCTGGTTTAACCAATCATCATACCCTCCAACATATTCGTTAATTACTCCATCGCCTTCTAAAACCATAGTTGAGGTTACTACATTATTAAGAAAAGCCCGATCATGACTGACCAAAAGCAGCGTACCCGGATAATCCAACAATAACTCTTCCAAAAGCTCTAAGGTCTCAATATCTAAGTCATTAGTTGGCTCATCCATCACCAAAACATTCGAAGGTTTAGAAAAAAGTCGCGCCAAAATCAAACGGTTACGTTCCCCACCTGAAAGCACCTTAACCGGTGTGCGCGCCCGATCCGGCGTAAAAAGAAATTCTTGCAAGTATCCGATAATATGCTTGGGCTTACCATTAATGATTATCGTATCGCTTTCTCCATTAATATTCTGAGCCACAGTAGCCTCTTCGTCCAACTGTTCACGCAACTGGTCATAATAAGCGATCTGAAGATTTGTTCCTAAACTTACCTTGCCTCTTTGCGGAGCAAGCTCTCCTAATAAAAGACGCAATAAGGTTGTCTTGCCGCTACCATTAGGCCCAATCACGCCGATTTTATCATTGCGCATTATTTGCGTAGTAAAATCCCTGACTAAACATTTTTCTCCATAACTGAAACCAAGTTGCGAGACCTTCGCTACCCGATGACCCGAAGGATCCACTTTCTGCGCCTGCACACGCATCTGACCGATGGCCTTACGTTGTGTCTTCTTAACTTCTCGTAAACGCTCCAATGCCTTCACCCGGCCTTCATTACGACACCTTCTGGCCTTAACCCCTTTACGAATCCAAATCTCTTCATCCGCTAACTTTTTATCAAAATGATCCCAGCGCGTTTCCTCCATATCGAGTGCGGCTTGCTTGCGCTCAAGAAAGATCTTATAATCACATGCCCAGCTAAATATTTTCCCGCGATCAAGTTCAAGGATTCTCGTGGCTAACCGCGTCATAAACATCCGGTCATGCGTAACAAAAAAAACCGTGCCCGGATAATTAAGTAAAAATCCCTCCAGCCAGAGCATCGAATCAATATCTAAATGGTTAGTCGGCTCATCCAGCAGTAGAACCTCCGGCTTAAGTACCAGTGCCCTGGCTAAAAGCGCCCGACGTTTTTGTCCGCCCGATAACTGGACAAAATCACTATCACCATCAAGCTTCATCTTAGAAATCGCTTCTTCAACCTGATTATTTACATCCCAACTATCCGTGTGATTAAGTTTGTCCTGCAATAGATCCAACTGTTTTAATAATTGCGGAGTTTGTTCTGTTTGTAAGCGATGCGCAAGATGGTGATGCTGACTAATTAATTCACCGCGTGAGCCCAGACCAGAAAGAACCACATCAAAAACAGTACCACTGATATCCACCGGCACCTCCTGCGGCAGATGGGCAACCTGAATTCCTTTTTGCGCAATAACATTACCGGAGTCCACGGGTTGCTGACCATTAAGCACTTTCATTAATGTCGTTTTCCCCGCGCCGTTACGGCCAAGCAAAGCAATGCGCTCACCGGTTTCCAATTGCAAATTTATGCCATCAAAAATTCGCGGACCGCTAAAGGCAAGATTAATTTCTTGAAGACTAATTAACGCCATTTTATAACCAACCTTTTTATTTTATTACGAATTAGAATTGACCAACCAGGAAGACCTAATTTTTTCCAAAAAGCAAATCAAACGGCAACTTAACAATTCCCCGGATGCTTTTTGCCCCGGTTTTAGCCGTACCCAAAGCCGAACTAAATGTTTCATTAATTTGAGAGACTACAGGAATAATCTTTAAATTAATAATCTTGCCAATATCCGTATTCTCAATAGCCTTAGAGACAACCATCCTGACGACATCCTGCTCATCCTTAAGGTTAATAAAAGTCGCATTCTTTAAATTAATCGGATAAAGATGTTCCTTTTTTTTCAGCCCGCTATAATCCACATAGCGCACGCTACCCACACTTAACACCAATAAATCAAAATAAAAAGGCGTCTTATCTTTAAAAGCAGCATCTTTATCTTTGAGCGGATTTATCTCTTCAATATTCACCTTCCCATCAATATTTTTTATTATATTCAAACGCTTAAGATCCAGACCTAAAAGATAAATATTCGGTTTCTTGCTGATTAAAATATCTAGCGGATCAAACACAAAATGAATCACATCAATATAAGCGAGTTCGTCTTCTGAAAAATCTCGAGGATTATGTATCGTAATGCCACTTGCCCAAACATGGGCCAAGAGGGGTGAAAATTCGATTTTTTCTATGGAAATATTAATTCCCAGGCTTTGCTCAATCTGGCTTTCCACAATCTCTCTAATCTTTAAGTGTTTGATTACCACAAAACTACTGACTAATAAAATAACTAAAATAATAAAAATTACGCCAAAAGTAAGAATTAGTTTTTTAAAAATTTTCATACCTACCCCTTCCAATTACTACTGCGCAGGAGGAACTGGCAAAATGTCTGCATAAATATCAAAAATATCTATCTGTTCCATATGTAAAAAATGCCCCGCACCCTTTATAACCCTAACCTCGCAATTAGGAATTTGTGAAGAAAGAAATTTGACATCTTCTAAATCAATAATCGTGTCTTTTTCTCCATAGATCAAAAATGTCTTTTCACGAATATCTGAAAGCTTGATCAAGTCACCTATTTTCTTTGCCGAGACTACTGCCAGCCCATGCTCACAAAAAGCTTTCAAGCTTTCTTGACTCATTCCATGAAACTGCTTAACGATCTTAGATTTTATATTTTCCGGAAGGTTCTGGCCAAAACTACCGATTAATATATCCGCCATCTCCTGCCGATTATTCGAATCTACCGACATGCCTTTCTTTATCGTCTCCACCATCACCGGGTTAGCTTTCGTCCCCAGGCTAGCCAGACATAATTGTTTTACTTTATTGTGATAACGTGCGGCAAAAGCCATCGCAATTATTCCTCCCCAAGAAGCAGCGCAAAGCGAAACAGTATTATTTGTGCCGGTAGCTTTAATGACTTCGCACAAAATATTCACCTGTTCATCTAATGTCGCCACCGATGAACCGAAATGCACCTTTCCCCGACCTTGGTTAGGAAAATCAAAAAGCACTACGCGATAATGCGGAACATAACGCTCTACCAGGGTATGCCACATAGCCATCGACTGCTGCACTCCATTAAGACAAATAATATGCGGGCCTTCGCTTTCATAAATCCGGTAAGGAATAGAAAATCTCCCTAATTCAATAATTCCCTTAACGATAGCTAAGCCTGTACGCGAATATTTAGTAAAATTAGAACCACTAGACATTGATTAACCCCTTTAGTTATTAATTATCTTAAACATACTCCACTCTTCCATCGGCCAGATGTATAAGCCGATGCGCATAACGAGAAACCCTCTCCTCATGAGTTACTAAAACGATTGTTGTCTGATGCTCAGAATTAATTTTTTTTAACATCTCTAATATAACTTGGCCATTATTACTATCTAAATTTCCCGTAGGCTCATCCGCTAAAATACACTGCGGATCATTAAGCAACGCGCGAGCAATACAAGCGCGCTGACGCTCACCCGCGGAAAGAACTTGTGCCGGAGTATGAGTCTTATGCCCCATATGTAACTCCGCAAGTAACGCTTCGGCCTTTTTCCGCATTGCCTTGGACACAAATCCTCGATACAAACCAGGAAAAAGCACATTCTCCAGCACCGTAAAACCCGGATAAAGATAAAAATCCTGAAATACAAAACCAATATTGTTTCTACGGTAACCAACCTTGTCTTTAATTTGCGTCAGAAGATCCCCCTGAAAATAAACCTCTCCCGAAGTCGGAGCAAGCAGCCCCGCCAAAACATAAAGCAACGTACTTTTGCCGCAACCGCTAGCGCCTTTTATCCCCACAAATTCACCTTTTTCAATCGCTAGGCTAACGTCGCACAAAGCGTTGCTTTTAGTAAGCGGATAATATTTACGCACGCTTACCGCCTGAAAAAGTTTTTTTGCCTCGCCTTCCTTATTCACCGCGGATAACCTCCACTGGATTAGAATTAAGCGTGATCCACGCCGGCACTAATCCTGCAAAAAGCGCACTGGCTAAGAGCATCCCCACTATTTTAATTATAAATATCAAACTCAACTCCGGCACAAATGCCTGGATGCTCGTCATGCTAAAAATAAACGTCGTAATCTTAAATCCCAAAAATATTCCCAAAGCACCTCCCATAAAAGCCACAATCAAAGACTCGCAGACAAAAAGAGCAGCAATGGCAAGCCTGGGCCATCCCAGAGCAAGAAGAATCGAAAGAAATTTCTTTTTCTCAAAGCTTGAGGTGACCATGGTATTGGCCAGACCCAAGGCCACCGCAATAATCGTAATCACGCTCACCAGTAAAGAAAATTGTTCCCCCATGACTATAAATTTTGTCTTTTCAGCGACAAACACATCAGCGCGCATCGCAGATACGTTTGGCAAGGCGATCTCTAATTCTTTAAGCGCTCCTTGAATGGCAAGGTCGTTACGGTAATTCGTTTTTAATTTTACGTTAACAAAACTAGCTTTTCCTTCTTCGCGCAAAGCATCCTGCAATCCACCCAACGGCAACACTACCGCCGACTGCTCAAACGGACTACTGCTTTTAAAAACCCCCACGATATCGAAAGTTTGCCCCTTAATCTTTATCTGCGTTTGACGCTCTTTATCCAGAATATTCTTTAAAACAACGCCGACCATTGCTTCTTTTTTACCGGAAATAGGCTTGCGACCTTGCGTCAACTCTACCGCATCAAATAAAAATGTATCTGGCTCCCAACCAAACACCGGCACCGCAGCATGCCTCATATTATAAATATACAAAAGAACGCTTCCGGCGTCCTGAACTGCCGGAAGCGCGCGTGTTCGTCGAGCAGTATTCGCATCTATCCTGCTTAATAAAATACTCGGCTGATCAATTTCCTGTATAACAATATCTATCTGACGTTTGCCATAGACATCTTTAAAGGAATGCTTGATACTTTCCCCAATGCCCAACATAATAATACAGACACACACGCCGATGCTGATCCCCAGAATAGTCAAAATGGAACGCAACCTTTTACGAAATATATCTTTAATTAAAAAATATGCTATATTCATGGCTTATTATTGGTTAATGTGTATTTTAACAGGTCCGCTTCAATTGCTAAAATTGACAGACCGGCCGATTTCAAAATACTAATTAGGACTTAGATCTGTTCATTTTAATAGTTTTTCTGCGAATATGCTTTAACTTTATAAACTCAACAATTTGGTTTACGAATTCTTGAGATATGGGTTTCAGCGCGGGCAAATGCGCTCCCAAAACCGTTTTTAAACAACTCTGGTCAAAAACCGGTTCCTCCCAGAGATATTTTTCATAAATTTCCGTAGCTCTGAAAAATTTTTTTTCTAGCGGCGAAAGATCTTTGATCTCTTCTTTCGAGCAGAGAGTAATCTCTAACCAGCCGAGCGCCTTTTGAACGAATCCCTCTAGCGTTTTAAGCTTAAGCGGATGCGGATGGGTCAAGTGAAATGCTTTCCCCCAGGCATCTTTCTTTTCAATTAATATAGAGATTAAATTTGCCACAAAATCCACCGGAACAAAATTTTTAGTGGCCTGCGGTTCTCCGGGAATACGAAATTGATAATCAACTTTGAGCTTCAAAGAACTAAGTTGTTTTAAAATTATTTTATGAATTAACGATAGACGAAATATGAAATCAAAAAAATGATGCTCTTCGCACATCCAACCATTTCTTAAGCTGGCGACGATAATACTTGGCCGAAAGATCATCGATCTAATCCGGCCGCAAGCGGTGGCTTTTCTTACTTCATTTTCAGAAAGGGCTTTACTTCTCTCATATCCGTTGCGAAAAGATCCTTCCACCACCAATTTATCTTCATAAACTCTTCCTGTCCGAGTTCCAGCAACGTATGCGGAACTTGTATAAGCAAGAGACTTGCTGCGTGTATGCGCAGCAAATTCAATTGCCTCTAGAGTCCCTCCGATATTCACTTTTTCATAAATATCCCAATCTGTTTCTAGATCGGTACAAGCGGCATTATGAATAATTATATCCGCAACGGAAGCATATTCAAGATAAGCCTTTTTATCTAATCCAAAATGTTCAGCGCCATGCCCCTGTTCAGCAACATGCAAAGTAGACCCCACCACCTTATCAAACTCAAAAGAACTATCATAATCAAGCAAACGTCTTCTTATTCTATCCAATGCGCCCACGCCATGTTTAGCGCGAGCAAGAGCAGTTACCGTGTGCCCTTTAGCCAACAAATCACGCAAAAGAGCCGTTCCTAGAAATCCCGTAGCCCCGGTTAAAAAAATGTGCATATTTTTTTCTTGTCTATTATTTATCACGCTCTCTTCTCTCTTTTATAGATTCCGCCGGAACACCGGCATAAACACTATAAGGAGCAACTTGTTTATTCTTACCTAAAATAGCCCCGGCAGTAATAAAAGCCCCCTGCCCGATTTCTGCTCCGGCCATAATCACGGAATTTAAACCCAGCACCACATTGTTGCCAATTTTAACTTTACGCAAGATTAACCGATTGCGCTCGAAAGAATGACACATAATTGTAGCATACCCTCCGATCACTACATTATCGCCAATTTCAATAAGCGAAAGATCGAAGCATTTCTTGGAATTAATCTGCACGTTCTTGCCCACTTTTGCACCCATGAGACGAAAAAATAATATTGAAAACGGAGTGAGCATAATAAAATCCATAAAAGTAATCGCCGCGACCATATATAAACCATTGATAAACATCCACCGGTATATTCCAAACGAAGCAATGCGGTATTCTCCTTCGTGAAGGTTTAATCTAAAGATGAATCTTATTAATCCCAATATGCAAATTAAACTAAAACCATATATAAAATAAGACAATACCAGGCTAACGCCTAACAGCCACACACGCAAAATAATAGAATACGCCGCCGTGTGCACCCAGGCATAATGCATAAATAATATACCCGGACATAATGCCGAACCCATCGCTAATATGCCTACAGCATAAAGACAAGTTGTGCATAAAAGCTGCGTGATGGTTGCAAATATACTCTGGATTTTATCCGGTTTCACTGCGATAGCCTCACTAAATAATTATTAAGAAAATATTATATACCATTACAATGTGTTTTAAAAGAGTTTAAGCTAACTCTTATAATCAATCTAATCGCAATGCTTATTGACAATTTATTATGCATAGGCGCGAAAAAATCCTACATTGCCTTTATGTACTATCTCGCAGTTTAGCTTGACGTATGCAATCCGAAGAGCTATATTAAAAACATAGATTTTAAACTAAAAACACAATCACTGTAAATTATGGAATTTAAAAATCGTTGCGCAGTTTGCGATTCCAAATATACTATCCCAATTAAATCGGTCAAAGGCGATTTACTTAATCTTCGTCGGTCTGCTTATTTTTGTCTATCCTGCCATTCTTTATACCGCCGATCAAGCTATAAAATAGACGATACAGGGTTCTCAAATGATGTAACTAACTGGCATGTGCCTCTGCTGGACAGTAACGTTATTCGTTGCCAAACTATACTCAAAGATTTATTGACCATACATCCTAAAGCTAAAAATTTGCTAGACATCGGAGCCGGCATCGGCGAAATGATTATTGCTTCAAAAGATTTTAACTTAGATAGCACAGGCGTAGAATGTAACCCTTATGCGGTTAAATATGCTAAAGATAAATATAATATAAGATTAGACTGCGCATTTTTTAATAAAGATTTATACCAAAAAAAATTCGACATTATAACTTGTATTCATGTCATGGAGCACCTCGATGACCCACGTACATTCTTTAATGAAACATTAACCTGTTTAAATACAAATGGCATCCTGTACATCAGCGTTCCACTTAATGAATACGCAAGAAAATGGAAAGAATTATTCCGAAAAAAATCATTTTTAAGCAGTGACGGACATAAAATTCACTTTTCTTCTAAAGGATTACTCGTGCTCGCCAAACAATTTAATGCCAAGCAATCATTTAATTTGCTTAGACCGGAATGGGGAGACTGGAGCGGAGGCTTCGCCTTCAAATTTGATTAAAACCTTTACGAAGATTTTATAAACCGGATTGACTGTCTTCTAGCGGATTTTCTTTTATTTTCTTAAGAATAAGATTTCTTAGCTCTTCCGCATCTTGCTTTTTTAATCCGGGAATATTTACCTTATTTCCGGAAGCCCCCACATTTTCCTGCTCCTGTTGTGTAGGAACATTTCGCGCTCCGCCCGCTTGCGCAGCGTTCTCAATTCTTAATGTCGCCAGCCCGAAAATTCTTTCGAATAAATCTTGTCTTAAAAAAACATTTTGTATAACGCCATAGGGCAAATTCCTTTGTTTTTTCGAAATTACGCCCTGCTTAACCAATAGAAATTTTTCACCCAGAGAATAATGAAAATTTCCCCTGATCAATGGATTAGCAATCAAATACACCGGAAAAGCCAAAACCAGCACCGGAAAATAACGCCCAAAAAATAACGCCACCACATTCATTAAAATAATAATGATCGGCGCTTTAAATATCCATAGCGTTGCAATCGGGTAATCTTTTTCTGTAATCAGCTTATTATTCTCCATATCTAACTCTCCTTTAACCTAAATCAATATTCTATCTTTTTAATTTGTAGAATTACTATTCAAATTTTGATTCCTGTTTTTGCTAATTCTTCGTTGCACAGTTTCCAGCAAAGCCTTCCTTAGCCCATCAGCAGCCTGCTTTTCTACTCCGTCTATATGCGCCTCCATACCTGATGCGATCGTCGCACTAGAAAGATGAACATCATAAAGGCCAAAGAACCTATCCAATAAATCTTGATCCACATAAATATCTTGGACACGTTCATAAGGAATGGTAATTTCTTTCGGAGTAATCGGATGTTTTTTTATAATTATAAAATCGTCGGTCAAATCATAAAAATAAACTGACCAATACCATTTTTGATAAACATAGGTTGCCAAGAAAAATAAGAAAAGAAAAGCGAGAATGGCCATAGTAACCGGTACTAAAATACCCGCAGAAACCCCACCGCTGAACCCCATGGAAACTGCCATAATAACCCAAACGACCAAGAGCATTATATCTAAAGCCAAATTCACTTTGATCGTCTTTTTCATAATCTTCTTTTCACTTAAAGGAAACTGTTCTCGAGTTTTACTCATTGCAATTTTCATCTTTACCCCCTGCTTAAAACCTAATAATATTCGTATTAATTCCCTTATCTATAATATTGTATCATAAATTTAAAGATTTCAATCATTTTAGATGCTTCCCTATATCAAAAATTTAAATGGCTTCGGTAAAAAGTATAGACTTTAAGCGATAAATATGATTAAATTATATCTAATTAATAGGAGCAAACTATGCGCTACAAGAAAACAGCAACCTTTCTAATTATATTCTTTACTCTTGCTTTGTTTTGGATTTTAAATCTAAACCGGCCGGGAGAGATCACTATCCAAGAAGCAAAAATGGTCACCGGGGTAGATAAAGAGATGGTGCCGCTTAAAGTAACCAGCTTCTTCCCTAAAAATACCTCGAAAGTTTCCGCCTGGATTAACTGGAAAAACGCAAAAATAAATACCCAGCTTTTAGTAAAATGGTACTACGTGACGGATGACGTGCCAATCTATGACTACAATTTAAATATCCCAAAAAGAGAAGGCATCGCCAATGTCGTGCTTTCCATGCCCGAGGGTAAAAATCTTCCCTCCGGCTTGTATAAAGTCTCCATCTTTTCAGGGAAAAAACGCCCGGCCAAAACTCTTTCCTTTGAAATAGAATAACCTAAAAAATAAATATTAACCTTAGCGAATTTGCGAGAATATTTTAATATTACTAAAAATATTCGGCGTGATGATGCTGGAGGAAATCGAATTTACCATTACTCCTCTAAAATTACCTAACCCTCCCCCTTGCATAAAGACCTTTATATTTCTAAAAGTTTCCGGAGCGGAAAGTTTTAAGATCTCTACGCTCACCCTCGCCTCTTTAAGCAACAGCTTAGCGGATAATACAGGTGTTACCGTAGGCAACGGAACCGGTATTACTGACGGTAACGGCAAAGACACTAACGGCATCGCTACAGCCGGCATATATCCCGGAAGCACCGACGGCAGGGTTACAGGCATAAGCCCGGCCGGAGTTACTACCATCATGCTTACCGGAACAGCCATCGGAGGCGCCATCAATGGTTGCGCCGCAGGCAATCCTCTATACGCTAAGCTTTCTCCTGTGGCTAGTGTGCTACGAATACTTGATTGGCCCACCTGCGGTACCAGATCGCCATTGGCAAATACAAATCCCGAAATCGATTCCTGGTATACATAATTCCCCGTTCCTTGCAGAGCAACTGAAGTTAAATTCTGCATCCCGGCAGCGGCGCGCAAAGTTAAAGTATCCGTGATTAAAGTATTGATCGAATTAGCAGTCGTTCCTACGAAACCGTCTACGGAAAGCGTAGGATTGGTCCCTTGTATTGTTCCACCGGAGGTAGTAAGAAGATTCCCATTTACCGTGATCACCGATATCCCGGTATTGATAACACCATTTAAAATAAAATCATTTTTAACTGTTAGAACGTTACTGTTGGTGGTTAAAGTAGCGCCGCTATTTATCGTCAGACCACCAATGATTGTAGTATTTAACAAGAAAGGTTGATTACCGGTTACCGGAATAACCACATGCGTAATCGCTGTCGGCACAGAGGCGCCAGACCAATTCGCGGGATTATTCCAATCTGCCGAAGTAGTGCCTGTCCATGTAGCATTTGTAACCGGACCACTAGGGATAATGTTCGCAATAGTTGTGGGCGCACCGACTAAAGAAAGAGTATAATTACCGACATCTGCTCCTCCCAAATATGATGCCGATGTTAAGCTTACTATTTTACCGTTACCTATCTCCTTATCATTAAACGCCAATACCGGCGTTAAAGTAACTATGTCGCTACCAACAATACCATTAAGAATAAGATTATTCGTGGCAATCGTAGCCGTAGCGTCGCCGTCGTATACTTTATTATTAGCGGTAAATGTTCCACCAACGGTTAAAGTTTTTGTTGTAATATCCGCGGTAGTTGTCCCGACGCTCGAGAGGGTATAATTGCCGGCATCCGCGCCGGCTAAGGTTGCGCCGGTTAAAGTTACGGTCTTGGTGTTTCCGACGTTCTTCGTATCATAGTTAGCTGTGCCGCCGGACAAGCTGACCACATCCGGCACAATCACCCCATTAAGTGTACGGGTTAAAACATTGGCTAAGGTACCGCCATCATATACGCGCGTGGCATCTACGGTAAAATTACCGCTGATCCCTAAAGGAGTAATATCCGCGGTAGTTGTCCCGACGCTCGAGAGGGTATAATTGCCGGCATCCGCGCCGGCTAAGGTTGCGCCGGTTAAAGTTACGGTCTTGGTGTTTCCGACGTTCTTCGTATCATAGTTAGCTGTGCCGCCGGACAAGCTGACCACATCCGGCACAATCACCCCATTAAGTGTACGGGTTAAAACATTGGCTAAGGTACCGCCATCATATACGCGCGTGGCATCTACGGTAAAATTACCGCTGATCCCTAAAGGAGTAATCGCAAAAGTATCCGAGACAAAAGTAATCGAGTAATTGGATCCGGCAGATAAATCGCCGATAGTGATGGCGTAGGGACTCGTGGCGACATTTTTACCAGGGACGCGGCTGAGTGCTCCGCCAAAAGAATCACCGCTAATTAAATTACCAATTGTAATCGTGTAAGTAAAAACCGGATCTGCGCTGCCGTAAATTTTACTCTGTCCGGCATTAGCGGTCACCGTAACTAAAAATTTGCCGCTAATTAAAGTGACCATACCACTAACCGTAGGACTGATACTCAAGATAACTCCGTTAATATTATTAACAGTAATATTAGGAATTGTAGCGGTTAATTCCGGTCCGGTTGTTTGAATGCCCGTTCCCTTATATTGCAATGTAGCTGATGCGCCATATGTCGGAGCGGCAGAAGCGGTAGCTGTTCCTTCCATCGAAAGAATGCCATTAACGGTCACACCAGCGATTGTCTTTATACCAGAGCCTGAAAGCGTAAGATTCTTAAAGCTTGACCCTCCCGGAATTATTGTTTGATTTCCTGTTCGATCAAAATTAACCGTATACGTACCAGGCGTAAATGTTCCAACAGACGAATCCCAGTTACCCGATATATAAACATCCGCTCCCGGAGTAAAAATTTTTCCTGCCCAAATAAATAAATCCGCATTGATATCTAATGTTGTGCCACTCACCCCATAAAGTATATCCGCATCGCTTTGATTTCCTTTAGCTCTAGAAAAATTAACATTCGTAATTGCCGAACCTGAATCATGCCGCGCTATCACGGTGCCGCCGTAAATATCAAGTCCTGCAATGTCGCTTGTGCCGGCCACAGTTACAGTATTACCCTGAATAGGTTGGCCTATATTACTATCGATATAAACGAGCACACAATCACCACTTTTAAGAACCCCAGCCGAAATATAATATTTGCCTGTTACGGAAGTCGTATAAGTGCCGTAAACGGCTCCATTCAAAACGAGAACGACGCTTGCGCCCGCGACCACCACGGTATGCGTGTTATCTATATAAACTGTGCCGGTTACCATATCCTGCGAATTAAAGTACGGATACGTCGCGCCTTCGGTAATCTTCCACACATTCGTAAAATCCCATCCGCTAAACGTCGCCTGCTTCCACATATCCGCAGTAACCTTGCCGGTGATCGCCCCGAGATACGCTCCGGTGCCGACAGCATTCGATTTTGTAGAGCTGGTCGTATCCCAGTAGCAAGATGTATAAATAATATTCGTAGTATTGCCGATAAACCCTCCGACATTAGCGGTACCGGTCACGCTGCCCGCGCCGGGAGTGGCTCCGGAGCTTCCACCGGGAGTTCCGCCCGCTCCGCCGGCGCCGCCATCACCGCCTACTCCGTCAACGCCTGAGGGAAGCCCTATGGAATAACAATTAGTCATGCCAATGTTATTATATCCAGCAAAACCACCGATATTTAGGGTTCCTCTCGTCCAGGTTGCGCCTATAAAACCTGCGCCTCCGTCTTTACCTGCTCCGCTTCCTCCGCCGCCATCCGCTCCGCCATCGCCGCCTGCGCCGCCCGCTCCGCCGGCGCCGGCGCTTGAACCGGTCCCGGTAACCGTTGCACCCCGGGAATATGTATTTGTAATCGCGCCGGTAGTGTATCCGACAAAACCGCCGGCGTAAATATTTCCTGCCGCGCCGCCGGCTGCTCCGGCGATACCTACAGTGCCGTCTCCACCGACGCCGCCGCCGACTCCGCCATCGCCGCCGTTTCCGCCGTGGCCGCCTGAGCCACCCGTGCCGCCAATCGCGCCGGTAACGCTTACCGTGCCCAATGCATAAGAAGTATTAATAATCCCCGGAGCAAAATTCTGACCGACGAGCCCGCCGGCGTAAACATCTCCTCCGGCGCTGCCGGCCACGCCGCTTGCCCCGACCGTGCCAATACGGCCGTTTCTTAAAAGATCTCCGGCGCCGCCGGTGCCGCCCTGTCCGCCGGTGCCGCCGGTGCCGCCCTGTCCACCGGTCACCGTAACATTACCGGTGGCATAACAAAATGTCTGGATAATAAAGTTATTATATCCGGCTAATCCTCCGGCATGACTTGCTCCGCCCGCGCCGCCGGCAAAACCAACCGTCGCTGCGCCGCCTGCGCCGCCCGTCGCGCTACCATCCGGTCCGCTTACACCACCCGTGCCGCCCCGGCCGCCGGTGCCGCCGGTGCCGCCCCGGGAACCATTGACCGTAATTGCGCCCGTCGAATAACAGGTAATAATCGTTCCCAAATTCTGCCCGATAAACCCGCCGCCGTAGGTAATCGCGCCGGCGGTAGCCGCCGTAGCTGTTCCGCCTGATCCGCCGGCTCCGCCGTTGGCCGATCCCGCTCCCCGACCACCGGTACCGCCGGTGCCACCCGCGCCACCCGCTCCGCCTAAGCCGCCGGCGATGATCACCGCTCCGCTGGCATAAGAATCTTTAATCAAACGGCCGGCGTTACTATATCCAACAAATCCCCCGCCGTAAGCTATCCCGCCCGCGCCGGCTACGCCGCCAACTCCACCGGTGCCGCCGACGCCGCCGGTTGATGTAACGCCATCGCGACCGATCGCGCCATCCCCGCCGGCGCCACCCGCTCCACCAGCGCCGGCTGTGCCGGTAACATCTCCTTCGGCGTAAGATATGCCTTGAATAATCCCATCATTGTATCCGATTAAACCGCCGACAAAAACCGCTCCGCCGGCGCCCGCTGTTCCGGCGGTAGTCGCGCCATTGCCTCCGTCTCCGCCGATGCCGCCGGCGCCTGCGCCGGCTGCTCCGCCGTTTCCACCGTCGCCGCTTGCGCCGCCGGCTCCGGCGGTGCCGGTCACATCTCCAGTAGCGTAAGCATTATTAACCGCAGCGGTAATATTTAAATTGTTTCCGATAAGTCCTCCGGCACGAATTTCTCCTCCAACGCCGCCAGAACCGCCGGCGCCGCCCGGTCCGCCTTTATGACCGCTAATTCCGGCCGTACCATTTCCACCGGTGCCGCCTTTTGCTCCGGAAGATCCGCCCCGGGATAAAACAATAATATTTCCGATTGCGTGAGCATCCGTAACCCATCCGGTCGTAGCGTTATTACCGACGAGACCTCCGACAAAACTTGCGCCACCTGCTCCGCCGGCTCCGCCGGCTCCGCCGATCACCGCTACTGCCGTAGCAGCATTCGTTCCGCTTACTCCGCCAGGGCCACCAGCACCGGAGATCCCGGCATTTCCCGTAGTGATAGAGAGATTGCCTTGCGCATATGAAGAAGATTGAATAACGCCGGTATTATTACCGACGAGCCCGCCGGCGTAAACCGCGCCACCCGCTCCGCCCGCGCCACCCGCTCCGCCCGCTCCGCCGTTAGTCGCCGCTCCGCCGGTGCCGCCGATTATTCCATCTGCGCCCCGCGCCCCTGCACCGGCAGTAACCGTAATATCTCCGGTAGCATAACAGGTCGTAATCATCGGAACGCCGACGGTATTTCCAATTAATCCTCCGGCGTAAACATCCCCGCCGGCTCCGCCCGCTCCGGAAGCTAAAGTTCCACCGCCGGCAAACGCGCCATTTCCTGAGCCACTGACGCCGGCAGAAGCACCCGCGCCGCCGGCTCCGGCGGTAGCATTTAAAATACCGGTGGCATAAGAATCCGTAAAATTATTAGATCCGGAGGCAACCGTCGTCGACCCGACTAAACCTCCGATATAAATAATACTACCTTTACCGCCGGGGCCGCCGATTCCGCCGGCGCCGCCTAAAGCTAAAGTACCGTCTGCCCCGGCGCCGCCCGCGCCGCCGGCACCACCTAAAGCTCCGGTTGCCGTAACCGATCCGGTGGCAAATGTATTTATAAAATTAGCTGTTCCTCCCGTTATGCTATTAAATCCGACGAGTCCGCCGGCGTAAATGTTTCCGCCGATAGCGCCGACAGCGCCGGCAACCGTGCCTCCGCCGGCTGCTCCTGTTCCGCCGGATCGACTTAAACCGCCTGCGCCGGATGCGCCGCGAGCACCGCCGACACCGGCCGTCGCTTCCACCGAGCCATGCGCATGAGAGTTAATAATATTATTCGTACCGCTGGTAAGCAGATTATAACCGATAAGCCCGCCGACAACGCAGTCTCCGCCCACGCCTCCGGCGCCGCCCAATACCCCGGGAGCCCCTAAATGCGGGCTTGCGCCCGCCGAGCCATCACCGCCGGCACCGGCTGCGCCGCCCGCGCCGCCTAATCCACCGACGGCATCGACAACCGAGCCGCTAGCATTAGAATCCAGTATCTGTATCATTTGCGAGCTGCCGGTAGTATATCCGACGAGCCCGCCGGCGTAAACCGCGCCGCCCGCGCCGCCGGATCCGCCTACGCCTCCGGCAGCCGAAGTAGCGGCGGTCGCTCCTGTGCCGGAAGCCCCGGCATTACCACCCGCGCCACCTTCACCGCCGGTGCCACCCTCTGGCCCGACATTAATTGTAGAATAAGAACCATCCTGAATTGTGCCGGTGTTCCAACCGACGAGTCCTCCGCCGACTCTTACACCGCCGGCTCCGCCAGTGCCGCCTAAACCGCCGACGCCGCCGATATTATTTCCCTGGCCCGCGCCGCCATCACCGCCTCGACCGCCGATGCCACCAGTCTTGTCGCCGCGCGATATCGTCGTTGTCGTCACGTAACAAGTAGTAATTATCCCGGTATTATTATATGCAACAAACCCTCCGACATATCCCGCTCCGGCCGCAGCACCCGCGCCGCCGGCTCCACCGGCGCCGCCGGCTTTTCCGGTAGGACCGTTTGCTCCGTCGCCGCCTCGAGTGCCATCCCCTCCAAGACCGGCGGTAGCCGTAATATTTCCGGTAGCATATGAGTTACGAATTATTCCTGTATTCTGCGCCGCAAAAGCCCCGGCATATAAATCTCCGCCGATCCCTCCGCCGCCGCCAACTGCGCCGGCAGCGCCCAATAAACCAGTTGCCCCGGCAGTTCCATTCGCACCATCTCCAGCGTGACCGACAACATTACAAGTTGAATAAGAAGTGGAGAGGATCATCCCGGTATTAATACCTACAAGCCCGCCGAGATAAACTGCTCCGCCGGCGCCGCCCGCGCCGCCAGTACCCGGAACGCCACTTATCCCTCCGCCTCCGCCAACACCGCCGGCGCCGCCGGAATTACTTGCGCCCCCGTTACCGGAATTTGCCGTAACCGTTCCGGTCATCGAGTAACAAGTAGAGAGTGTTCCTAACGCATTATATCCGGCAAATCCTCCGGCGTAAGCCGCGCCGCCTTGACCGCCGGCGCCGCCGGTGCCGCCCCGGGCACCAATATGATTACTTGCCGCAAGCGCCAGTATACCGTCGCCACCGGCGCCGCCGGTGCCGCCCTGGGCACCACTTGCGCCGTTAGCAGTAACATCTCCTATAGAATTTGAACCGGTAATAATTGCAGTAGTTCCGGTATTGTAACCCACGAATCCGCCGGCGTAAGCCGCGCCGCCGACGCCGCCGGAAGCCGCCGCTCCGGAGGCGGCAGAAGTTGTTACAAGTACATATCCTGCTCCGGTTGCGCCACCGGCGCCGCCGTTGCCGCCACGACCCGCCGCGCCGCCGGAAGCCGTTACTGCGCCTTGGGCGTACGACCCGGTATGAATGACTCCTGAATTATAAGCGACCAAACCTCCGACATAAGCCGCGCCGCCGGTGCCGCCTACTACACCCGCCGTACCGGTGCCGCCTAAAGTACCCGGCCCGCCGGCACCGCCGGATCCGCTGGCCCCGGAAGCGCTGCCGGCGCCGCCGATAGCCGTAACTGAACCTGTAGCATAAGAAGTAGCGATAGAACCGGATGTAAATATCCCGACCAATCCTCCGGCGTAACCTGCGGCACCGGTATTTCCTCCGGCGCCGGCTCCGCCGTTTCCGCCGGCAAGACCGGTCAAGCCCGCGCCGCCGTTTCCGCCGGCACCACTTTCACCGCTGGTTCCGCCGGTCGCCGAGATCGCTCCGGTAGTCGCATTGCAAGATCTTATAAACACATCTCCCAGCGCATCGCCGATCAATCCTCCCGCCGCGCTTACGCCGCCGGCTCCGCCGACGCCGCCCGCGCCGCCGGCTCCGCCGGTAAGACCACTCGCGCCGTCTCCGCCGGCGCCGCCGGCGCCACCCGCTCCGCCTGACGAACCGACAACGGTAACATTTCCCCGAATATAAGAATCCGTAAAAAAACTACCTGCCGCACAATAGCCCATTAAACCACCGGCGTAAATTATACCGCCTGCCCCGCCGGCGCCGCCCGCGCCGCCGATCGCGCCATTTGCACCGGCAATGCCTGATACACCCGCGCCGCCGGCAGCACCGGTTACGCTAATATGTGTAGAAGAATAAACTGTATCAAAAGGCACGCTTACGGAAGTATAACCCGCAATGCCTCCGGCGTAAATCGCGCCGGAAGCGCCGCCCGCTCCGCCCGCTCCGCCGGTGCCGTTTTTACCGCTTGCCCCGCTTGCCCCGCCCGTGCCGCCCGCGCCGCCGGTACCGCCGGCAGCACCGGTGATCGTAAAAGTTCCTGTATCGGAATGCGATGTGGCCAGCGTTCCATTAGCGCGGCCGATTAATCCTCCGACGTAAAGCGCCCCGCCGGCACCACCCGTGCCGCCGGTACCGCCGACGCCGCCATTATGTCCGCCAGTGCCCAAACTCCCGGAACCACCATTACCGCCGGCGCCGCCGGCGCCGCCAATTCCGCTGGTAGCCGTTACGCTGCCGGATACACTGCAGCCTCTAATTATGCCGGCATTATTATCTCCGATAAGTCCACCGACATAAGTTATTCCGCCCGCGCCGCCGACGCCGCCGTTACCGCCGGATACAGCGGTCGAGCTAGATATCGATCCGGAAGCGCCGCCTTGTCCACCACCACCGCCAATACCGCCAGCGCCGCTAGTCACTGTAATAGTTGTAACTGTATAGGAAATATTTTCAACTAACCCGGTATTAAATCCGGCTATCCCTCCGCCGTAGGCCACGCCGCCGGCGCCTCCGAAAGAACCGTTACCGGCTGCTCCGCCGAGAGATCCTGATCCGCCCGCGCCGCCATTACCGCCTAAAGAGCCTTGTCCGCCGGTGCCGCCAAGAGAAGTTACTATCCCGGTAGCTGTAGAATTAATCGTAGTAAGGATAACGCCATTATAACCAATAATTCCTCCGGCATAACTTATTCCACCGGCGCCGCCGGCGCCACCCGCTCCGCCTGACGAACCGACAACGGTAGCGCCGCCGGTAGCACCCGCTCCGCCAATCGCGCCGGAACCACCGGCACCGCCCCAACCGCATGCACCGGCCGCTCCACCGTCACCGGCGTGCGCACTGACATTTCCGGTGGAGAATAAAGCCGGTAAGGTTGTCGTCCCGATAAGTACATTGTATCCGATAATTCCTCCGGCAGCGGCAACTGCACCTATCGCACCGGCGCCGCCGCGCGCTCCCGCCCCGCCGATAGCGCTTGCACCGCTTGATCCGCCTGCTCCGCCGGCGCCGCCGGCGCCGCTATCGCCGGCAGTAGCTGTAGCGTCCCCGGAAGCATAACAATCGGTCATAATAATCGCCGCATTATATCCGGCCAATCCTCCGGCATAAGCTACTCCGCCTACGCCGCCGACTATTCCGGCGATGCCCGGCTGCCCAGCCTGAGAAGCTCCGGTAGCCGATCCACCCGAAGCGCCCGGAGCGCCTGCTCCACCGGCGCCGCCGGTAGCTGTAGCATCACCCGTCGCATAAGAAGCAAACTGAATATTTGCACCGGTATCGTTATACCCGACAAGACCGCCGACGTAAGAGGCACCGCCAATGGTCGAAGTTGCACCGCCCGCGCCGCCCGCGCCGGCCGTCGATCCTGACCCGCCGTTGCCACCGGCACCACAGACGCCGGATAACCCGGCAAGACCGGTAACATTACCGGTTGAATAAGAAGCGCTGATTGTTCCAAAATTATATCCGACGAGCCCGCCGGCGTAAACTGTACCACCGGTACCGCCAAGCCCGCCATCTCCGCCGGCCGCCCGACTTCCACCCTCACCGCCTGCACCGGCTACCCCGCCGGCGCCAGCCGTGGCGTCAACCAAAATTTTAGCATAAGAAGCTTCTTGAATAATTCCGCTGGCAATATTATAGCCGACCAGACCTCCGGCATAAACCGCTCCTCCGGATCCACCGGCGCCACCCACGCCGCCGGTACCGGCAATCGCCGTTGACCCGCCGGCAGAACCGGCTACGCCGACAACACCATTACCACCGGCGCCACCCTTGACCGTTACTGAGCCAACCTCATTATACGAAGTAGTAATCGACGCGGAATTATAACCGGCCACTCCTCCGCCATAAGCCGTGCCACCCAAACCACCCGCGCCACTTATTGATCCGGCCGCGCCAATATGACTTGCCCCGCCGGCTGATCCACTTCCACCAACGCCGCCGGATTGTCCATTTTTACCGGCGGCACCCGTTGATATAATTATACCTTCAGCATAAGAATCCGTAATTAAACCCGTGTTATATCCGACGATCCCGCCGGCGTAAGCACCTCCGCCGACGCCACCGGCGCCGCCCGTACCGCCGACGGCAGCGTTTCCGGTATTTAAACCTGCACCGGAAGCCCCGCCGGCGCCACCGACGGCGCCATTGCCACTGGCCCCGCCGAGTGCGGTAACATTTCCTAAAGCATAAGATATCGTGCGAATAACGCTGTTCGTATTTTGCCCGGCGATACCGCCGGCGTAAACCGTTCCACCCGTTCCACCCGCGCCGCCGCTTAAACCTATACCGCCGATAAAACCTGCGCCGCCCGCTCCGCCGGCGCCACCCGCGCCGGCAAGTCCGCCTGTGCCGCCGGTGGCAAATATATCGCCATGAGCATGACAGGTCGTAATAATCGCTAAATTTGCTAACCCGATAATTCCACCGGAGTAAGCGCCTCCGCCGGCGCCGCCGGCAAATCCCGCTGCTCCCGCGCCACCGACGGCCGCGTTCCCTATACCGCCGGCGCCGCCCGCTCCGCCGGCGCCGCCGGCGCCGCCATATGCGCTAACATCCCCTTCGGAGTAACAGGAAGCAACATTTCCAATAAAACTATTTCCAATTAAACCACCGACGTAAGGAATACCGCCGGTAAGTCCGGCTTTACCCGCACCACCGGCACCACCCGCCTGACTTGCCGCACCATTGCCTCCATTCCCGCCCGCGCCACCCGCTCCGCCGGCGCCGCCGTAACCAATAACATCGCCGGTAGAATAAGCATTTAAAATATCCGTGCCGGAGTTATTATAGCCAACCAGTCCTCCGGCGTAACAAATTGCTCCGACGATCGCCGTTCCGCCCGCGCCGCCGTTTCCACCGGCGCCGCCCGCGCCGCCGTTTCCACCGGCGCCGCCCGCGCCGCCGGTACCGGTTACAGAAGCCCCCGTATACCAGGAATCCTGAATCATTAATAAGTTATTACCGGCGATACCGCCAATATAAAGGATGCCCGCCGCCCCGCCGGCAGCTCCGTCGATACCATTTCGGGAAGCAAGTCCGGCAACGCCCGCGCCGCCCTGTCCGCCGGCGCCGCCGTAAGCAACCACTGTATTCTGAGAATAAGAATTTGTCTGAATAACGTTTACATTATTTCCGACGAGGCCGCCGGCATAAGCGTATCCGCCGGCTCCGCCGGCAGCGCTGGCACCACCGTCGCCGTTAGTGCCGCTTGAACCTTTTGCCCCGCCGGCGCCGCCGGCGCCACCGGTGCCGCCCGTGCCGCCAGTAACGGTAACCAAACCTATTTTAGAATAACTGGTAGTGATCACCCCCAGGTTATATCCGACTAACCCTCCGCCAAAAGCATATCCGCCGGCGCCGCCCGCTCCGGCGGTGTTTCCGGCTCCGCCGGTATGACTTGTACCGGCAGCGCCCGATCCGCCGGCTCCGCCATTTCCGCCGGTCTTACCATTTGCGCCGGTAGAAGTAACATTTCCTTGAGCGTAAGAATTCTCAATTATGCCGGCATTATTACCCGCTACTCCGCCGGCATAAGCGTATCCGCCGGCTCCGCTGGCAATACCCGTTCCTCCGGCGGCAGCAGAACCTGAAGCCACGCTCGACCCGGTTGCCCCGCCGGCGCCGCCGGCCGCCCCGTCTCCGCCCGCGCCGCCGATGCCAACAATATCCCCGGTAGCATAAGAAGTACTTTGAATAATATTTCTATTATCTCCGACCAGCCCGCCGGCATAAGCCGTTCCTCCGGCGCCGGAGGCAGTTGCGTTGCCGCCTATTCCGCCGATCGCGCTTGACCCACCCGCGCCGCCGGTGCCGCCGGCGCCACCCGCGCCGCCGGTGCCGCCGGTTGCGCTGACATCGCCGGTAGAATAAGATGCCGTAATCACTCCGCTTGCTAAATATCCAACTAAACCGCCGGAGTAACAGGTCCCGGCTCCGCCGACGGTCGTGCCGCCGTTTGCGCCCGCGCCGCCGATCTGGCTCGCCGCACCGGCGCCACCTGAGCCGCCAGAGCCTAACGCGCCGCCTGCGCCGGCAGTCGCCGTAACATTACCGTCGGCATGAGCAGAAGTAAGGTCACCGTATAAATTAAATCCAACCAGTCCTCCGACATAATGCGATCCGCCGGCTCCGCTGTTTCCCCCGATTAATCCGGGCATCCCGGCTAAACCGGCTACCCCGGCGCCGCCGGCCCCGCCGTCGCCGCCGGCGGAATTAACCGGATTTTCGGAATAAGAATTTGTCTGAATTAAATTTGCATTATAACCCACCAGCCCACCGGTATAAGAATAACCTCCGGCCACGCCCGCGCCGCTTGCTCCGCCGACGCCGTTAGTACCCGTCGAGCCTTTTGCTCCTCCGGATCCGCCGGTGGCGCCCGAGCCGCCGGTTCCGGCGGTAGCGCTGACTGTTCCGGTATCCGCATAGGAGGTTGTAATGATGCTTGCATTATTCCCGACGAGCCCGCCGGCGTAAACATATCCGCCGATGCCTCCGGCGCCGCCGGCGCCGCCAGTTCCGCCGATATGCGCCGTACCTAAAGAGCCATTGCCACCAGCACCGCCGGTTGAACCATCCTTGCCGGAGGTAGCAATAACCGTCACCGCTCCTTGAGCATATGAATTTGAAATTACTCCGGTAATCGTACTAAATCCGACCAGTCCTCCGCCGTAAGCATACGCTCCGGCGCCGCCGGCCGCGCCTGCGCCGCCGATACGCGCCGTACCCGTAGCAATACCGGTTCCGCTTGCCCCGGAGGCGCCACCCGTCGAAGCCGTTCCGCTAGCGCCGGCCGTAGCGTTTACAGCTCCGGTCGCAAAAGAAGTAGACTGTATAATGCCGGTGTTATATCCGACTAAACCTCCGCCATAAACTACCGCGCCCGCGCCGCCGGCCACCGCTGCCGCACCCGCTCCACCCAACTGACCCGAACCACCAGCGCCGCCATAACCGTTGGTGCCGGAATTCCCTCCGGCACCGCCGGAAGCCGTAACGCTTCCGGTAGATGATGCGGAAGTTATCGTCCCTAAATTGTTATACCCGGCCAAACCTCCGGCGTAACAGACTCCGCCGATAGCATTGGTCCCGCTTGCACCGGCCGCCCCGCCGACCACGCCGGCTCCACCGGATCCGCCGTTACCGCCGTTACCGCCGCCACCTCCGGCGCCGCCGGCAGCAATCAAGGTGGCCGTAGAAGTTGAACTATTCACAACCGCACCGATATTTAAATATCCGACGAGGCCTCCGACATAAGCTACGCCGCCGACTGAACCGTTTGTGCCGGAGACGCCTACACCGGCAAGAGTATCATAACCATTACCGCCGCGGCCACCCACACCACCCGCGCCGCCATAGCCATTAACGCTTCCGGCAAAAGAACAGTTATTGATAGACCCGGAGCTAAAACCAACAAGTCCACCGACGTAAATATTTCCGCCGGCAGTGGAGGCGATGCCGCCCTGAGTACCGTTTGGCGAGCCGCTAGTTCCATCATTACCATTAGTACCGGTAGTGCCGGGTTTGCCGGTGCCAGTAATACTGGCACCGGAGAGAATAACGCTTTCGATATTGCCGGTCACATAACCGAAGAGTCCGATATAAATATCCGTAGTCAAAGCCGCGGTAAGATTGGTAATAAGATTAGAGATGATATAATTATTGCCGTTGTAACTACCGGTGAAATAATTTGTGCCGTTGCCAATCGGGCTGATTGTGCCGGCAGTGGCGTTGATATTTCCATACTGGACGTAATTTCTGGCAAGCTTGGCAATGGAGGTATCCATATCTTCTAAATCCGCTACGGAATCCACTCTATAGGCCGCGTCAATACCGCCACCATAAGTATTGCCATAGTCTCTAAAAACACCACCGGTTTTTTCAAAATACTCGATGGTAATCGCCGGAACAATTAATTGGTAAGGATTGGTTGAGCCGTCATAGTCGACGGTTTCGTTGAAGGTGCCGGAGGTTTGGGTGAATTTACCGGTACCGCCGCCGGCAGTAGAAAGCGTGAGATCGCGCTCTAAGGTTAGCGTGCCGGTGTAACCGGAGATGGTTAAAGAGGCAACCGTGCCGCCGAATAAAGCATCCACGATAGAATTTTTGTTGGGGTTTGCTCCGACGACGCCGTGAGCGGTGCCGTCGAAAGTTACGATATCAAATGCAGTTGGAACTGTACCGGTATCCCAGTTAGCCGCAGTAGACCAGAGATAATCCGCCCCCGCGCCAACCCAAAATGGATCCAAGTACCAGTTAGTGAGATTTCCTAAAGAAGAGCTGTGTATGGCCTCTAGGGGAGGTCCGCGGATATTATTAGAATTAAAAATTAATGCGTACTGAATATCTGTTTGACCTTGTGGATTAATGCTCCATTGTTTCAAAGGATCGATAGAAGTTAAAGTAAGCAATCGACCGTATTCGCCTCTAAAAGTTAAAGTTCCCAATATCGCTTGAACATGCTCAGAATCAAATTTAACAATCTTACCAGGTTCAGTAATAGAAAAATCATAAAAAATGTTTGAACCTCTGACCAAGGCTTCCCTTCCGGAAACTAAAGAAACCTTAGAAAACTGCGCATTAAAGCTGCCTAGATTGATCCAATCCTTGCCGATTTCATAACGTGTGTTTGCGGCATTTAACGTAACGCCCGGATTAATTGTAATCGAACCCTTAGTTTTTATTACTGAGTTTGACCACTGATTAAATATTGCCGGTGACCCACCTTGTTTCAAAATAAAATTAGCCGCAGCATCAACATTAGCCAGCGTACTTACCCCGGAAGACTGAATGGTAATATCGCCGACGGATTTACCGGCAGCATCAACTTTATTTTCCGGATTAATCGTCGCAATAATTGTTCCTGATGCCTGCACAAAAGATCCCTGGCCATCTAAATCTGCATCCGCTAACAGCGCAAGATTACCGGATTCAGTTATAATACCGGCATTAACCTGGATATCTTGAAATGCGCTGAGCGTAGTGTTACCGGTAGAATTAAACTGCGCATTTACGGTTACCGAACCAAAAGTAGAAGCTTCAATTTGTTGAATAAAAGGATTGGCGTCACTTATAATCGTTCCGGAAATCTGAATATCCCTATTCGCCGTAACCCGGATCACGCCGTTCTGCTCGCTAAATCCAGTAGCTTTAATTATGCCTTGCTGGTTAACCGCATTCTTAAAGATATCCGCCGCAACTTTAGCCTCCATAACCACCTGCGCGCCTTCCACTGTACCGGAATTCTTCAAGGCATCTTTAACCTCTACTCCATCTTTATCAAATACTTTACCGCTCGTCTCTTGATCAACCTCCACCTGAATCATGCTTTTAGCATCAAAACTCAAGGTTGCTTTATCTCCCGAAATAAAAAATACGCTGCCTAAAAGCCCAATAACCGTGCCTTGGTTGTCGACCGCACTGGCAATCAACGCAATATTTTTTCCATTAATAAAACCTTGATTCAAAATCTGGCTGTAAGCAGAACCCGGCTGATGTTCAAAGATATAATTTCCATTTCTAAAATTGTTAGCCGTTATGTCCAGGGTAGTTGCTACAAAATTATTAACATTAATCCGAGCGGTTTGTCCGATGTTCAGTCCATTTATATTTTCAAATACAAATAATCCCCTTAAACAATTTATAGTTCCTTCCCAAAAACTCGCCCCATTGCCCGTAACTTTAGCTAACAACCTGCTGGTATCTGTAGGAAGATAGACATTAAGCGTTGCAGCACTGCCTAGATTACCGCTGGTAAGTTGCATTATCGTAACCGGGTCCATAGCCGTCCAGGTCATCGTAGATGTAGTGGGATCTGTAACTACGCTTGCAGTTCCGGGATCATTAACCACTGGTAACGCGTTATTCTCCAAAGGATCGGCAAAACATAAACTTGTCGATACGCCTGCCGCCAAGAATATAACGGCTAGCTGTCTAGTAAGTTTAATTTTGCTTTTCACTCTTTCGTTATTCATTTTCTTTGAGTAATCTTTTAGCTCTTTCTTCCGTAGGACTATAATTTTGGTCTTCTGTTTTTACCACCGGAGTTTCCTTAATCACTTGCAATATCGATCCGCCGGATTCCTGGCCGCTTAAAATAAATACCGCCAGCGCCAGTATAATCACCAGCGCAATCCCGATAAGCACAACAATAAAGATAAGTTTATTCAGCGGCGCGAATATTTCATTTAAATCGCGTTCAACAAACACAAACCACTTAATTCCTTTGGCGGATAAATTAGCCTGATTGACCTGTGCATAAGCTACTAACATTTTCCCGCGATTAAGATAAGCGCTGCCCAATACTCCCCATTTCTCGCTATTCTGCAACGTCCTCTGGAATTCCTCATACTCACAAAATTTATTCGCAAAAGGCAAAGCCTTGGAATGATAAACAAGATACGCCTTATCATCCGCTAAAACCGCATTGCCGGTTTTTCCCAGCTTAAAATTTAACAGCGGCTTAAAAAACGTATCTAAATTTATTGTCGCTTTATAGACACCAATAACTGAGCGGGTTTCATCTTCGATTGGTACGGCAAAAGGCAAGCACCACAAATTATTTTCTTCGTCGTATTCAACATTCCCCACAAAAGGCTTGCCACGCCCTTTAGCATATGCGCCTAGCCACCAATCCCGGTCAAAACTATAAAACCCGGATGGCCGGGTAGTCGCAGCCACCAAGCCTCCGAACTTATCCGTTACGGTAACAGAAATTAATTTTTCTTCATCCAACTTTAAACCTTTTAACTTACGACTAAGATTATTTTCAAGATAATCTTTTATAAACGGATGCTCATTAGAAGCCTCAATCCATCTTTTATCAATATCCATAAGATAACGCTGCGTCTCTCTTTCGCTCCTTGTGCGATATTTTAAATTTTCAAATTTTAGCGCATCAATTACAAACTGACTATTGGCATTTAATTTTAATAATTCGAATTGCTTTTCAATTGTTGAATCAATCGCAGACGCCAGAGTCCTAGCCATTTCACTCTGACTCTCAACTCCTTTATCATTAAGCACTTTAAAACCCAACAAACAAACGATACCTACTAAGCTTGTGAAAAATATTATAGCGATGACAGAGACAAATAATGTAGTCTTTAGCTTAAGACGTAATGTTTTTTGATTTATTTTTTGATTAGCGGAAATAATATTTTTTATAAAATCCATCAACGCTCCCTATTTAATGTAACTCTTGTCGTTACAATGGGTTTTATTCCAACAAAAAACCCCACTTCTAATGAAGAAATGGGGCCTAAACTTAACCCGCGCACTGGATTTAACAAAATGATTGTTAAGACGCGCTCAATAAACATAGTTAAGTATATTTCGGAAACTGGCAACCCTTTACGCTACAATTTATTCGCGTGTGCGGGCCCTTTAGCTTTGTGCCCCATTCTTTCAAATGGTTTACCTTTGTCGTAACTCGTTGTCTTATAAAGAGCTAACCAAAATATAACACATTCTTAATTAAAAATCAACATATTCTTACCTATATATTAAAGAAAAATATAAACTGATACATGAGCTATTAAATCGGTTTAATAATTAAATTTCAGATTGGAAAGTGAAATAAAATGTGGAGGGTCCTGAACCTGAGGTTTGTTTGTCGCCAATTGCTTTAGCCCAATCTAAACGCAGTGAAAAAAGTTTGAAATTAAAACGTAGTCCTCCGCCGACTCCGGCAAGGAATTTGTCTTTACTTTCGCCCGGAAGAACTTTCTTTAATTTCCCGCCACCAACATCCACAAAAAATACGGGCTGTATTTGCTGACGCAAAGGGATTGTCTGCTTCGGTAATTTCCAAGTTTTAGGAAAAATGTACATCGGGAAAATCCAATCAAAACTTAGTACACCTCCGGCATCCGCTAAATAATCTCCTTCCGGATAACCGCGTACAGAATCCGCGCCGCCAAGCTGAAATTGTTCAGAAGAGCCAAGGGTATGCGAAGCTAATTGTAATTGCGTGCGCACAGATAAGTAACTATCAAAAAACATTTTTTGTATACGGTTTAAGGATTGTTCATATTTAAAAAAGAAGCCCCCTGTCCCCGCTCTGCTAGCAGTAGGATGATTGCGATGAGAAGCGCCCAAAAATCCTGCTGTGCCAAAATTAAATTTTTGAGATAATGAAGTCTCTCCGTTAGAATCTGTTTTTAAAAAATCAAGGGCAAAATATGGAGTACGTAACTGGTCGCTAGCGGTAGTCTGATGAGCCATCTTTTTCTTCACCGATTTAATATCTATCCCCAGTCCGGCATAAGCTTGAAAATCTTCCGCTAAAGCCAGCTCCCAAGAAAAATAGGGTGTAAAAATTTGTGTTTTTCCTGTAATATCGTATGATTTATATTCCTTACCCAGCTCCATATCAAAATTAGTTATGTCAATTCCAAATTTTGTTCCATAAGTTCCAATGGGAAGATTATAACTAACTGACTCCGCGGAAGACTTGCCGGTATAAAGCGTATTAATAAAAAGCATGTCCCCTGATCCGGAAACATTAGAGCTACGCACAAAAACCATTGAGCGATATTTGCCGGTTAGGCGTGATCCGCGATTATCCTGCAATAAACCTGCATGCCATGGCCGCTTACCTTCGACTTTCAATGAAATATCCGAACTCTGCGGATCCTTGCCTTGAGAAATCACCGCTTTTACATCCAAATCCGGATTCTTATTTATGCGTAAAATATCTCTAGAGATTGCTTTAATATTTAAAATTTCATTTTCTTTTGCATGAAAATACTTTTTAATTAATTCGGAAGAGAACCATTTGTTACCCTCAATGTTAAGTTTCCCCATTTTTCCTTCAGCGATGCGCACCTCGATTACCCCATCTTTAATATTTTGCTCCGGAATATAAACTAACGTAGTAAAATACCCTTTTTCTTTATATTTAGACTCGATCCTTCCGGTAATCACCTGCATATCCGCAAAAGTAACCGGCTGATTAATATATGCGGCATAAATTGACCGAAAATACTCCGGCTTAAAAACGCTTGAACCGGTAACTTTTATTTCCTTAAGTACAAAGGTTACTCCCCCTTTTACCGGTTCGATTTTTTCTTTTTCAAACTTTATTTCTAAAGGTTTTGCTTTTTTATACTCAAGCTTTTTCTTCTCTTTATCAATATCATACCGATAGCGCTCAGCCTGGGCGCCCGGCTCCTGTCCGGGCTGAGGGTCTGCTGCCCGAGCATTAGAAAAAAAACAAAAAAAGAGTAAAAGTAATAGAAATTGACTTTTATTTTTTAACCTGAAAAATTTATTAAACATTTTCTTAATATAAATTTATCTATCCTTTTTGTTTTGCAAACTAAATTTATTGCGCAAAAACCTTTTTTATTATCGCATTTCCTGATGTATCCACCAAGGCCTCAACTTCAATTGAACTCTTGCTCCCGCTCATATTTTTCTCAATAACCTTGCCTTCGCCTTCCGGAACAAAATAACTCTCAATCCCATAATTAAGCTCTAATTTCTTATCATAACAATATTTAACTCTCGCCTTTAGGTATAACCCATTATCGGAAACAGGCTTTTTAGTTTGAACCGCACGAGTCTCCCAAAATCTTTCTCTTGGTTCAAGTTTTATATAAACTCTCTCGCCTTGCCCATAATAATCTTTCTCGCTTTCTATCTGCTGCAAATCTATAGTGCTAATCTTATAACGCAAAATAACATAATCACCCCTTAAAAAATCTCTCGGATCAATAGGAACAGTCTCTAAGAGTATGGTTTTCCCTGTGCGTAGAATGTGCTGTTTAGAGACAACCAATCCTACTGCCACGGCGATCCATAAAAAACTCACGGCAATTAAAATAAGTTTTTTACTCATTCTGTTTTCATCCTTTCTATAATCTTTCTTCTTTGTTTCTCTAGAAACGTCCCGAGAAAAAGAATAACTAACCCGCCAACGATAAAAAACAGAGATTTCTCCTTTAATGCCCAAGTAACGTCAATATAACGCGTAATGATAAATAAAACAAAAATTAGGATACCCAACGTAAAAATGGGTGGCTTCTTCAATTCCACGCCTAGGAAAATACTGCTCAGCGCCAAAACCACTAGAACACTATTCATTACGATCACATTCAATAATATTGCCGACGAGCTAACCAGTAAAATAACTCCGCCGAACAAAACAACAACTAAAGCAGCTAATTCTATGCGGTTAGATTTATTTTTAAAATTATTAGATTTTATTTCATCTACCACAAACAAAGCAATAATCCCGGTCAAAATCAAAGATCCAAATAAGTATAGGTTGTTTACCGCCCCTACCCATTCACCTAAAAGCGCCTTAAACGCCAAGAGATAAACACAAATAAAAGTTACAAAATAACCAATTATTTTATAAATAACCGGAAATAAATACCCCTTGTTCCGGGAAACAATGCCCACAGAATAAATGACTACGCCCAATAGCAATTGAAAAATCATAAATTGCAAACCATTAAACGGATAGTTAACTGACTGCGATAGCGAAGAAAACACTAAATTTACCCCGATAATCAAACCCGCCAAACAAAAAACCAAGTTCTTCTCAACATTGTCTTTATATGTTAAATAAAGCATAAATCCCATAGGCAGAAGAAAATATAAATTCGGATCCTGTTGTCTGACGGTAAAATAAGTGATATTCCAAAAAATAAACGAAAGACAAGCAGTATAAAGATAGACGCGTTCATCTTTACGCGCTAAATAACAGACTAGCAAACCCCCACTAATTAAAATTGCTAGCCACTCAAACTTGTTAAAACAGCAATAGAAGCTGCCTAGTGTCAGACCAATAATATTAATCCTGCGGCTAGAAACTAAATTTTTAGCCGTTGGCAGCATTAAAATAAAAATAATAATCGGGTAATAATAATTGGCTACATTATTGCTAGCACTGTAAAGAAAGTTCCAGATAACCAGCAAAACTGAAGCAAGAATGTGCACATAATCATTCTTAAATAGAATGGCGATAGGCACAATCGGAAAAGCCCACAAAAGTATGATATACCAGTTTTCCGAAGTTGGGATATTATAAATCTGTCCGATTAAAGCGATTGTTCCTCCCCATAAAAGCGAGGCTAAAAGCAACAAACTTCTACCGAGATTGACAAAACCTTCTTTTTCATAACTAAAATAATAACCTGTGTACAGCGTGCTAATTGTTACAGCTAAAAGTAAAATCGTCCTGAAATGCGCAGGAATCCTCTGCCAGTTGGAACCCACAAAAAAGATAACCCCTAATCCCACAAATATCGCGCCAATAAGCGTAAGGACCTTGACCATATCCATTTTCTTTTTAGCGGAAACTCTTTTTAATTTATAAAACCCTAAAACTGCATCGGCCTGCCCATGATTAATAAAATTCTTTTCTTCCCATAACGGCAACTCCCGCTGCAACCAGGAATAATGTCTCTTTCGGCCACCGGAAACCAGCTTTATAATAATAAAAATAATCACTGCCCACCATAACAAGCTCAACAGTATGCTTAATATCATTAGGCCCTCCTATTAAACTAAAAAACACCTTTTCTAGCTCAACAAACTAAACTTAATTATTAACAGAATTACGTCTTATCCCTTAAGTATCTTAAGATACATCATCGTGAATTTATTAGATTGATTATAAGCTCTACGCATTAATATATCAAGAATATTCTGAGTTTAACGGTGAACTGGCGAATTACTAAAGGAATAGAAAAGCTGCTCACAATCTTTGTTTTTTAATTATTAGTTCTTAAAATATTAAAAAAACGGAGCAATTTAAAAATTAATAAAGTAAATAAACCATATAAACTTAAATGAAATAAGAAAACTGATAAAACGTTTGCTTTCTTCAAAACTTCTAATTTCTCAACATAAATAACCTTACAGGCACCCGCCCCTAAGCCTGATTTTCCCACACCGCTGTTCCAAATGTACTCTGAAGCATCGAAACTACCCGGTTTACTTAAAAGACTTGCTTTCACATTCACTAGCTTGCCTTGAATCTTAACCTGATCTCCAACCACTAAAGATTTCGCCGTTTTCTCGATATCTGAATCATTAATCAACAAATGACTGTTAGAAAACTCCTCCCAATTAAGCCGAACATCTCCATACCACTGCGCAAAACACCAACGACAGTCTTGAGAGAATTTGAGTGTTTTATTTTTATAAAGTCCGCTTGCAACATTGCTCCCCCAAATTAAACACAAATCATAAGAGAAAACCCTATCAAATTTCTCAATACTAAATACTTTATAATTTAATTTACTGACCAGTAAAGCATTAATTTCATAATTATAAATAGGCGTAAGCGCATAAGCATAGCCGTTCTTTTGAAATTTAATAGACAATGGGTTATCAATTTTATCTTGAAACGACTGGCCCAGAACCTCAGGCGTAATATCTTCTACGCTTTTAAAATTATTACGGGTGAAAAAAGTTATAACCAAGATCAGAAACAAGCTTAAAAAAATACTTTTCTTAACGGAAGGCATAGCTTGAGGAAATTAAACTCTCCTATTTTTTAACTTGCGCAGATAGCACAATTATTTTATTTTTTTTCTCCAAAGCCTCAACAGCATCAAGAGCCGTAAATTCTAACATCTTTTCTTGCGCGTTATAGCGCAAGAAGACTATCCATTCTTTTAATTTTTTAAACTTATTATCGTAGTCCTTGTACTTATTAATGCCGATTGTCTTGGTATCGCCTTCTAAATAATATCGCCTATGCAAATCTAGTTCTTTGTTGTAAGCCGCCGGCAGCACTTTAATTATAATGCCATTAGATAAAATAACATTTTCTAAAGAAGCTACATTATCGTTTTTATACAGGATATCCACTACCTCAAACAATGAAATATATCTTTTAAACGAAGGGAATTTCTGCTGATCCTTATGAATTAACACTTCTTCTACTACAGAAGCAGGCCGACTGCTTTTAACAATAGCAATAACATCAGATTGCTTAATCACCTCATCCAGCGTAATTTCCACATATTCTCCACCTGACATATAAGCCTCCTTCGCATTAAATAATAATAAACAAACCATAAATAACAAAACTACTGTGATTTTATTCATTTTATTATTTCTTTAGATTGCTACTAAGATAACTCATTTTAGAACGATTTACGAATATTTCACCAATGACAATAACTATTAATACTCCAAGGATGATCGGTAAAGCAGACCGCATAAAATCTTTCCCCGGTTGTATAAATAATATCCATAACGCCACCAGAATGAATATTTCGGCAACTACCGCCAACATTATTGCAAACCAATTCGGTCCCGGCACCCGATATGGCCGCTTAATATCCTTATCTTTAATTCTTAAAATAATAAAACTCGGAAAAAGCATTGCATATGAAAACAGCCCAACCACAAGGCTAAAAGATACCACATGCCAAAATAGCTCGCCGGCATTTTTAGCGATAAATCCATAAATAATAATCACCACAGTAGAAATTACCCCCGATACAACCGAAGCTCCGATCGGCGACATATTCTTAGTCATCTTTCCTAATATTTTGGGTAATTCACCGTTGTTAGCGGCTTCGGCAACTGTCCGGCTCATTCCTAGATTCCATGCGACTATTCCGGCAAACAGAGTAGATGATATAAGAAAACCCAGAACCACAGTGATGATCTGCTGTATCCAGTGACCGCTAAATGTAACTGTAAATACCTGGAGCATTCCGCTGGCGACATTTATTTCAGGGATTGGAATTACAACCCAAACCGCAAATGTTGTAATCAGATACAATGAGGCTATCGCAATTGCCGATAAGATAACTGCTTTCGGAATATCGCGCGCAGGATTCTTCATTTCCCCGGAAGCTGCGGAAATAAGCTCACAGCCTTCCAGGTTGTAGATAATTATCGGAATAAATACGATAGCCGCGTTTAAATTCGGCATGATATTCGTAAAATTAATCTCATTGGCAAAGTGCCCATTCTTTAAAAAATATATTATGGATGTCACAATCATTCCGATTATCACCGCAAGCCTTGTAATCGTACCAAAATTAGGCACCCATTTTGAAATTTTAAGTGGACATAGGTTGATCCCAACCGCAACCCATATCATTATAATCCCAATGAATATTTTCGCCCAAAGACTCATATTTGGAAAGAACATATGCCCAATGATTTCCGCGATCGCAATATATATTGCCGGCACCCACAACGGCAAACTAACCCAATAATACCAGGTACTTCGCGCCGCCCATTTACTCCCTAGCCCTTTTTTAATCCAAACATAAATGCCTCCTTGTTCAGTATAAGTAGAGCCTAATTCAGCGGCAATCAGACCAGAAGGCAGAAAAAATCCGACAATACATATCAGCCACCAGGATATCGCCGAAGGCCCGATAGCGGCTGAAGTTGCGATAGCCTCTACGCCAAAAATAGCACAAAATGAAAAAAACGTAAGATCCCAAAACCCTAATACTTTTTTTCTTTCCACTCTATTCCTTTTTTAAAATAAAAAAGAGACGTCTCTATTTTTTATTATTAAAAATATAGAAACATCCCTCCTTTTCTAAGCTACAAATATGAAATTTTACTCTTATTAGCCAAGCGGAAATATCTATGAATTTATTATCCTAATCATATCCACAATACCTCAATATATCAAGAATACTTTGGTTATAGGGAGGTAATTCCTCGCTAAATTGCTTTAGTTTAAAGTCAAAAATGCTACGTTCAAGACAAACGCAAAACTTACCCAGACGATATAAGGAATAAGTAACACGGCAGCGGGCTTGGAGATAGCAAAGAAACTTTTTATCGTCCAGATTATTGCAAGCCATAAAAGCACTATTACTACTAAGCCTCCCTGTATTGATCGACCGCCAAAGAAAACAATAGACCAGAGGCTATTTAATCCTAATTGTAAAAGAAATATGCTCAAAGCACGCTTTACGCCAAGGGTATGCATCCCCTTGCGCCAGACAAGAAATGCAGCGATACCCATCAAAGTAAACAAACTGATCCACGCAGGCGCAAAAACCCAGTTTGGCGGAGTAAAGGTAGGCTTATTAATAAACGCGTACCACGTAGGAATTGAACGAGCCGTAAAAAGAGATCCAATAATACCTGCGCACTGACAAATTAATAAACTTATAACCAGTTTTAACATAAAAAATGGGGTCCCTCTCGTATCAACCGAAGGAAAACATCCCTACCCCCGATGAATAATTATCTTATCAGAGGTAATCTTGGCATTTGGAATGATAATCGTTTTATTGTCGTTAGTTTTCATAATCGTGCTAAAAATTTGGATTTCTTGCACAATTCCGCTTGCCCCACCTGCTTCAACTTCATCCCCTACTTTAAATGGCTGAAAAAGAATCAGCATAACTCCGGCGGCAAAATTAGCCAAAGAACCTTGCAAAGCAAGGCCTACAGCCAAGCCCGCTGCGCCGATTAAAGCCACAAAGGAAGTAGTTTCAACACCAATTTTATTCAATGCCGCGATACAAACAAAGATCAATAACACATAATAAACAATATTCTTTAGAAAAGAGGTTAAGGTTTCATTGAGTTTGGCCTTATGCATAGCCGAGCCTGAAATTTTAGAGACCACTTTCGCTGCCCATTTTCCGATAACAAATATCAGTGCGGCATAAACAAAACTAATTCCATACTGCATAAATAGAGCAACGGCTTTCTCCCAAATGTTCTGCATAAACACCTCCTTGCTTATTTACAAAAAATAGGGTCCCACTCTTATGAGCCGAGTAGAAACCTCTCTGTATTTATTAGCCTAATTATATGCGTAATACCTCAATATATCAAGAATATTTTGACTTTAGAGAGGCTATTTCCTCGCCAATATGTCCGTTTTATCCGGTCTTTATTGACTCGAAATTTCGTAATTCTCTGATAGATCAAGAAATAAAATTGTCCGACTCTATTGACCCGGACAGAGACGATGAATCCCAATTTTTGAGGGCATATTCGCTGTATCTATTGTAATAATTTGATTCGTTAAGCTCTTTCTTTAGCGAATCGACTATAAACCCATCAATACGCTTCCAAATGTAAGAAGTAAATTTAACTGGTTTAGGATTCCCGTGCTTATCGCAATAATTAAGGTCGTAACTTTCGATTTTCTTATAAACGATAAGTATAGCTTCTGCTAGTAAATCCTCTGCAAATGACCGAATCAATGATGGAAACGCAATTTTATAAATTCTAAAAATTAAAAAACCGACATGGCGTAGAACAAGCTCATCTTTACTCTTCTTGGATCCTTTTTGAGCTTTTAAAATTAACTGTCTTTCTTCAGATAGAGATATCTTTGGGTAGCACCGAACGATTCCGCCATAAGATTTCCACATACTTCTTAGAGTATATTATTAAAAGTAGCCTGGTGGGTTATTAAACATAGGAGGAATAACTAAATTTAAATATTAACATTACCTACGCTGAAAAAATTTCTTTAATGCATAGAATAGCAAAACGAGTATTAAAGATGAGATTCCAATATAAACTTTCTTTTTGCTGATTGGCTGAATAACCAGACTTCCCGGAGTTATTTTATTTATTCCAAAAGCATGAATATCTAAATCACCCCCATGTTCCAAACAGCTTCGATGAAACGTCCCTGAAACTTCTACGGTATCTCCTTTTTTATGATAATCCCCGGCATAGCGAATATCTTGGACCATCGTCTTTGGGGCCCAAATACCGATTGCAATAATGCCGTCATTCACATGCAACCAAGCATGCTCTCCACGAATCATTACATCTCCTATAACCTCTCCTTTGTAGGTAATAATTTTACCGTCATATTGCTTAGCATTATTTATCAATTCCAAACTCGTGGATGTCTGAGCATAACAGTTAGAACTAGAAACAACCAGCACTAAACACAATACCAACAATAGAAAAAAACTTTTCACTTTTATTTACCTTTCACATACGCTACAAAAAAACCAATTAGCGCAAAAACCGACATTAATTCCAGTCTTCCTGCCCACATTTCAATTATATAGGTCACTTTTAATATTGCCGGCATACTTGTATCAGTTATCCCGCAAGAAAGTCCAACATTAGCCGCCGCAGAGGTTGACTCAAAAAGAGCTTCCAGAAATGGATATCCTAACCATACTCCAACCAAAGTACCCAAGCTGTACAGAAAAAGATAACCTAAAGTAACTATCAAAACTGCCCTTACCTGTTTGTCTTCAATAAACATCGTTTTTATATGATGAAATTTCTGCACGACAATTACGCTTGGGGAAAGCATCATCGCTTTTATCTCCTGTCTGAATGCTTTGAATATAATTCCCACGCGTAACATTTTGATACCCCCTGCCGTAGAACAAGCACAACCTCCCAACGCCATAGAAAGAATTATCCCAGTCAACGCCAAATTTCCCCACTCCTTAATAAACTGTTGGGCATATATTGTCATGTAGCCAGTTGTAGTTTGTCCGGAGACAAGCTGAAAAAATCCTTTGCGAAAAATTATCATTCCATCCGAATAGACACCCAAATGCCTCAAACCTGCCATGGTAATCAAGGTAACAATCATAATCACAAACAAAAGAGTCCGCGTTTCAATATTCTTCCAAATTTCTTTAAAATTTCCCTTCCAGATTTGATAATGCAAATTAAAGTTAAATGAGCCGATAACCATAAAGAAAATTATGACAATTTCATACATTAGACTATGATAATAAAGAATATTCGGTGATTGCGGAGAAAACCCTGCAGTATCAAATCCGGCCATAAAAATACAAGCGCCGTGAAAAAACGCACTTAGTGGCTTTAATCCAATAGAAATTCCTACCAAACCTAACACAATAGTTCCTAAAATTAAATAAACTATGCTAATCACCCAAATAAATCGCGCCGTGTTAATAACATTAGGAACTAATTTTTCATCACGCCCTTCCCCAAGATACAAACTAAACATCCCACTGGAGCTCTTGACCAAAAATGAAATCGCAATAATAGCAATCCCTTGGCCTCCCAAAAAAGGTCCTAAGTGACGCCATAAATTATGACTTCGAGAAAGGTGATCTAAATCTTGTACGAGAGTTAATCCGGTTGTGGTAAAACCTGACATGGTTTCAAAACAAGCATCAAGAAACGATTTATAATGACCACTTAATAATAACGGTATAGCACTAAGCGCCATCGCCACCAACCACGAAAGAGCAATCACCACCATTGCCTGGCCAGGGTTTAGTTCTTTATCTGTTTTGCACAACCAGCTTAAAGCCAAACCAATAAATATAGCAATGTTAGCGCTAATCAAGAAATCCAAAGCAGGATTAGGCTCTCTAAATAAAATAAGCCCCGTGATAAACGGCAAAAACATTGTCAAGCCAATACCAAGAGTTATCCTTCCCAGATAATAACCGATATTCTTAATATCAATTACTTGAGGTCTAAGTATCATCGTATGTACCGAAATGCTAACGCAAATAGTAACCCCATGCCAATAACTACTATTGCATAGACCACTTCCCAGAATATTCCAAGCGTAACAGTATATAAAATATCTATTTTTTTCATAGTTTCTAACAAAAAACCAGAGAATAAAACACTCTGGCGCTGTGTAAAATTAACTTATTTTATTTTCATTCTATGAAATTACAATACGCTTGATGAACAAAGAAGGCAAGTCAAAAAAAGGTCAAAACGAGGAACTAATCATCGGAATGTAAACGATACCCCACGCCCGGCTCCGTAAGAATATACATCGGGCGATCAGGATTAGGTTCGATTTTACTACGCAAATTACTCATCGTTACACGTAAAAGATGTAAAATACCTTCATAATCTTCCGTTTTATCCCAAATCTCACGTAAAATTTGTTTATGCGTAAGAACTTTACCCGAGCTTAAAAGAAGAAGCCTGAGTGTATCATATTCAGTTGGAGACAGATCAATCTGGTGGTCTTCGACAGTAACCCGACGGCTTGTAATATCCATCACCAGCTTACCTGTTCGTAGCTTTTGATCTTTTTCTAAAGGTAACAAACGTCTCATCACCGCCTTCAAACGCGCCAACAACTCTCCAACAGAAAAAGGCTTGGTAAGATAATCGTCTGCTCCGGCATCAAGCGCAGCAATCTTCTCCAAAGGGTCATCTCTTACTGATAAAACAATTATCGGAGTTTTCGTCCGTTTACGAATTTTTACAATGACTTCTCTCCCATCCATATCAGGAAGCCCTAAATCAAGAATAATCACATCCGGGTGGACGCTAACCGACTCTATTAAAGCTTCCTTACCTTTGACTGCTTCAAAAACATCGTAACCATACGCCGAAAGAGATGTCTTAAGAAAACCACGTATAGATTTTTCGTCGTCAACAACCAAAATTCTTAAATTGCTCTGTTCTGCCATTATACTTTTACTCCAGTGGAAGTTCTATAATAAACGTGGCACCTTTACCAAAAACACTTTCTGCATTAATATGACCACCATGAGCCTCAATAATATTTTTTGAAATACTTAACCCCAACCCGGTCCCCAGTACATTTTGAGCGTGCTGAGCCCGATAGAACTTGTTAAAAATACGTCCCAGGTCTTCCTCAGAAATTCCATAACCATAATCACGCACAGAAACACGTACATTACTTCCAACACAAGAAGCTCCAATTTCAATCTCAGAACCATCCGGAGAATATTTTAAAGCATTATCAATAATATTCAAAAAAGCCTTGAGCATATATGGAAAATCTACGTTTACTTCGGGCATTTCCTTAGGTATATTTATTTTTATGTTTCGGCTGCCTATCTTATCTTTTAGTTGTTCAAGACACGCACCTATAAAATCCCTCAAATCACATGGCTTTTTAGAAATCCGTAATACGCCTGATTCTGTCCTCGTCATATCCAGAATATTATTCACTATGTGATTCAGCCTCTCGGATTCACTTCGGGCAGTTTCCAATAGCTCATTTTTTTGCTGTTCGTTAAGCTTTGATGTGTTATCCAAAAGAGCGCTCAGCGCCCCAGTGATTGATACAAGTGGTGTTTTTAAATCATGGGAAATTGAGTTTAAAAGCGCTGAATGAAGTTTCTCTGTCTGGCGTTGGATAATTTGCGCTCTGACTTTTGAAGTAAGCGTGCTCACAATAAGTCCAACTGCCAGAAAAGCCCCAAAGGTAAAAAGATATTCAAAATCATGAACATTCAAGGTAAGATACGGCGGAACTAAGAAAAAATCAAATGCCAGGACGCTCAATACTGCGGTTATAATAGCTGGTCCCTGCCCCCAACGAATAGCAACTATCACTACGGCCAAAAGATAAAACATCACGATATTTGTGGGCTCAAGTTTTCTTTTAACAAACTCACCCAACAAAGTCATAATTAAAACAAGCCCTACGCTTATCAAATAAGGATAAATTTTGTTCCCCGTCATCTTTGTCTTTTGCATATATTAAATCTCCTAAAGCTATATTCTACACTAAATAAGTAAATTAAAGAAAACGTATAAAGCCTGTAATAAAATTACAAGCTTTATACGTAGAATATTAAATATAGGAAAATTTTTGGGTCCCTCTCATATACTACAAGGGGAAACCTCTCTAAATTTATTTACTTAATTATAGGCATAATGCCTTGATATATCTAGAATATCCTGGCTTTAGAGAGGTCATTTCCTCGCTAAAAATCAATTTTATCCTTTTGCCAGTAGACCGCGAAACATAAAGAAGGCCGCAGCCAGGATACACAAGGCTGCCCATAGGTAATCTTTTTTTAAACCCTCCTTCATATAAAATATGCAAAACGGCACGAACACTAATAAAGTGATTACCTCTTGCAAGATTTTTAGTTGCCCAAGACTCATAACCTGATGGCCAATTCTATTCGCGGGTACTTGTAGAAGATATTCAAATAAAGCAATACCCCAACTAATGATCGCCGCGATGATCCAAGGCTTATCGTTATAATTTTTTAAGTGACCATACCAAGCAAAGGTCATAAATACATTGCTACACACCAACATTAACGTTGTAATAATAAATTTGCTCATCGTACCCCTGCTCCTTCTTCCATCTAATGGAAACCGTATTACACACAAGATTCTAGATGTTATTTTCTTAATCCATAATCAACGAGCAGTAATAATTTACTTATGCCGATATTTAATCACTCTTACCTTCTCCAGGGTAATCAAACCTTCTTCGACCACTTCATCAAGAAAAGGCAATAATTTGTTAAGATTCTCCTCAGTATCCACCAATTCAATTACCACGGGAAGGTCTTCGGAAAGTCGTAAAAGTTTTGCCGTATGCATCCGGCTATCTGCCCCAAATCCCATAATACCACGCGTTACGGTTGCCCCCGCAAGATTCATCTGGCGCGCCTTAAGCACAATCTGCTCATAAAGTGCCTTCCCTTCATGATTATCTGATTCACCGATAAATATCCGTAAAAGCATTCCTTCTTCGGGCAATTTCATTCTCGACACCCCCTTCATTTATATAAATTCATCAATGTTCTGGAAGCAAAGTATCCCAAAAAAACAGCTCCGATACTCAAGATGACCGATAGAATCACATTCATCAGAGCAATCCGATATTCGCCGTCTCTCATCAGATTAAAAGTTTCAAGGCTAAATGTGGAGAATGTTGTATAACCTCCAAGTATGCCAATAAAAACAAAAAGCCTGACATTCGGCGAAATAGTGAAACGATCGACAATTCCCCACAGAAAACCAATTGCCAAAGATCCGATGACATTCACCACCAATGTACTTATCGGAAAAATTCCGCTTGAGAACCGATAATCAAGCCCGCCGGCAAGGTAACGCAAGAGCGTTCCGATCGCTCCACCTAAAGCTATAACAAAAAACCTCAACATAAACTGACCCTCCTTTTCTAAAAAAGTAGGAGTTATCAGCCCTGTTGAGGCGGTTAAAGGCGAACTCCATCGCCTTTAATTTAGTTTATCATAGTTGATTTAATACGCAAGTCAATTCACAAAAAGAGGTATCCCTACTAAGGACGCCCAGAAATACGATGTGGCAGAAGAAAGACTCTCTGAATACAGGTAATAATAATGAAACCGTTTCTATTCTTTAAAAAATAGAAACGGTCCCATTATCCTTATTGTTATTTATTATAACTCATTGTGCTGCAATATTTTGGGTCCCACTCTTATGAGCCGAGTAGAAACCTCTCTGAATTTATTAGCCTAATTATATACACAATACCTCGCTATATCAAGAATATTTTGACTTTAGAGAGATTATTTCCTCGCCAATATGTCCGTTTTGTCCGGTCTATTTTGTCTCAGAATCGCGTAACTCTTTGAGTGGTAAACGAATACAAAATGTCCACCCATGAGAGACGGACATTCCATTATCTATCAAAGAAATTCGGACTATTATTGAAAAACACCGAATTTTTCCAACTCCTTATGTAATCGGTTAACCTCTAATTCTCTTTCCTTTAATTTTTCTTCTTTAAGCTTAATATCTCCATCCTTTTTTGAGAGAGATGCCTGAAGTTCAATCACCTGATTTTCTAATTTTTTAGTCTTGGAGATAGTGGTACAACCTGCCAAACTAAAACATAACAAAATAAATAAAGAATACCTCATATCACTTACCCATTTCGGTAGTACTAGTTAGTTCAGGCTCAATTAAAGCCTACTTGTACCAAACCTCTACCTGCCAATGACTATTAACCCAAAGTCCAATAATTTCAAGTTCTGGCCAGTATGCTTTCAGTCGCTTAACAGATTTACCTACATCCTCATGGTGGATATTTTCATCAACCAGATTGCCTCTACAATCGTAATGACCAACAATAAAAATTCGGCTAGATTTATTAATATTGATAGAGATGTTGATGCTACGGATAATTTCGTCAATATTATCTTGAGAAGCTAGAACTTTATCTATGCCCGCTGCAGTAACAACATCCACAAAATCAATCTGATACTGCTTTTGAATCCAATGTAAAACTGGTAATTGTACGCGCCCATCAATACAATTTATACAAGTCGCCCGGATATTTAGATTATTCTTTTTATCTATCGATGTCATTTTCGTTACCCTCTAAATCATGGCTTACAAATCAACCAAACAAATAAATAGGAAGCAGTCACTGCTGCAAAAGTAAAGGGAATTCCAATTTTATTTCTCTTTCAGCGTTTCATCACCTAAGAGTTACTTTGTTATCAAAACTTTGGGTTTGCCTGTAGATAAATAAGGACGATTAGCATGAAAAAATAAAAATGCAAATACTGAATAAACCGCCACTAAAATTAATCCTATAACAATCTTATCTATTGGCTTTAGCTGCCCGATCGTTTCCTTCTGCTGAGCTAATTCTTCTTTACTCATTCTATTTCTCCTTTCAGTATTTTAATCACCTTATAGTTTATTCTTTACTGCTTGAATAATTCTTTGTTCTACTTAGGTATTATCCAACTCAAAAAGACAGACATTAAGGTTATTTACTCCAAATCATCCAAACAAACAAATAAGAAGCAACCACTGCTGCAAAAGTAAAGGGAATTCCGATTCTCATAAAATCTTTAAACCTAACTTTATACCCCTCTTTTTTAAGCAAACCACAGGAAACAATATTGGCTGAGGCGCCAATTGGGGTAATATTACCTCCCAAACTTGCACCAATAAGTAGGCCGAAAAGAAGCAACGAAGGGTTTACATCTAATTTATAAGCCATTTGGCCTACGACAGGAAGCATAGCCGCTAAAAAAGGAACATTATCTACAAACGCAGAGATAATCACGGAAATAAATACGAGTAATGTGTAACCAAAGAAAATATTTCCTCCGATTATATTGGATAAATATTGAGCAAGGTTATCTGTCCATCCGGTTAAAGTAAGGCTTCCAACTAGAATAAATATACCTACTAGAAATAACGCCGTATCCCAATCCAGTGATTTAATTAATTCAGATATCCTTCCCTTATTCGATACCTTCTCCCACGCTACTGAAATGATCCCAATAAACATACAGATAATTCCCGCAGCAGAAGTAAACCCAGTATCAAAGAAAGACGAAGCTGCGAGCAAAACTATCAGCATGACAAGCAAAATAGTGGGAACCCATGAGTGAACCTTTTCGACAGGTATGACTTTAACCTTATGTTTCTCTTTACGAAACAAAAACATCAAGACAAAAAACGAAACAAAAGCGCCCAATTCAACCGCAAAAAATATACTCGGCTTTCCTCTATAAATAAAAAAATCACCGAAATTCATTTTCGTAAAACCTGCCAAAAGCATGCTGGGAGGATCCCCAATCAATGTTGCCGTACCCTGTAAATTGCTCGATATCGCAATTGCAATCATCATTTTTATCGGGTTTAGGTTGATTTTACGGGCAAGCGTCAAAGCAATCGGAGCAATAATAAGAACCGTTGCCACATTCTCCACAAACGCAGAAATAAAACCAGCAAGAGCGCACATAAGCAGAATCGCCCAAGCAGTATTCTTTGCCCGATCAACAATAATCTCGGCAATAACGGCAGGCACCCTGCTTTTCATAAAAACATCCGCTACGGCTAATGTCCCCACAAAAATACCCATAACATTCCAATTTACGGAGCGAAAAGCCTCAGGAAACGACAGTACTCCGGTTACTAAAAGCAATCCCGCTGCACTAATCGCAACCAGAGACCTTCTTCCAGGAAATACCATGAACAAAACGTAGGCCAAAACAAACAAAATAAGTGAAATAATACCTCTATCCATTCCTATTTATTATCCTTTTCTGAAATTATTTTTTATTCCATATAATAATAATATAAATAAGACAAGATACTACCACGCCTAAAAGTATATACGCGGGCCAATCGTGAGCTAAATTTCCAGTCATTTAGAATCTACTCCTTTTTTGCTTCTTACTTATATACATATCGTCTTTATTCTTAACCTTAACTTCTTTTTTCTTTAGCTTGAGCTTCTTTTTTTTCCTTTTCTACCTGTCTACTATTATTTATAGCAACACCAACAAAAATAATAAACACACCCCCTAATAAATATGCCGGCCAATTTTGTGCAAGATTTTCTATCATTTTATAATCCCCCTTTTCTCTTTTTAACTGTTACGATATACAATAATCAAAACAATAAAGCTCAATACTGCCAAGCCCCAAATAAGAAACCCTGACCAATCTCTAGCCCAGTTTATAGTCATTTTAACCCCCTGTCCTATCTATGCTTTATTTAATCTTACTTTTTGTTTTTCGATTATTTATAAAATAGATAGCTACCGAAACAACAATTGCAAGTAAAGCCACTCCTAAATTTTGTACAAAATTACCTGCCACTTTATAATTCTCCTTTTAAATTTCGTTTCTTTTCACTAGAATAAATAAATAAACAATAACACCTACTACCCCGGCTAAAAGCAGATAAAGAATCCAATCTCTAGATAAGTCTCCAGTCATTTGAGGATTTATTCTCCATAGTTTTTATCTTCTTTTTTCAGATTTACTTCTTTACACTTTTATGCTATTTAATCGAATTTTTCTATTTCTTGCTTTTCTAGTATTCGTAGAATAAAACAAAAATGAAAATAAAATTGCCAATATAATAATTCCCAACGTTTGTAATATATTTGCTAACACATAACCCTCCTAGAATTTAACTTTTTATCTATTTTAATAAAAACTTACTATTTCACCGGGTTAGATATTGCAAAAACAACACACAATACACCTGCCAGAATACAAACTCCCATGATAATAAATATAACCTTCATTCCTTTATCCATCACTCCTCCTTTCCATAAAAAACTGCCACAAGAAAACAATTAAAATGTAAATTTAAACAACTTGCTCTAGAGGCATAACAAAAGCCTTAACCCCTTCTTTACCAAGAGTCTTACGCAAGTTCGTCACACCAGAAACCACCTGTTTTACTTGCTTATCATCGCAAGCTACATACAAAATCTTGTTTTGACCTGGCCAGACTTGGCTAGCTAAGTGCGTTCCGGAAGCCGTTCCTTTGCCATGTACACGATTTATTTTTGTATAGCTAGCGATACCGCATCCATCTAAAATTTCCATTACCTCAACGTCTATGGCTTCGTTATATACAAGCATGACCATTTTCATATTTACTCCTCCGTTCTATATCTAAAATTTATCTTTATAAAATAAAAAAACCATCCTACACTCGCGTGTAAGATGGCGGCCCGACCATCTGAATCCTCCGGCAGCAAAAAGCTTCCGGACCCTTGTACAATAAATTAAAGATTAACGATATCTTCGGGATGATATAACGAAAGAAATAACAACATATAATCCCTTAAGTGACGCGTAATCAGAAAATTGTTTTTTATATGTTCCCTCCCGTTTTCTCCTAATTTCTTGGCGTATGCCGGACTGCTCAGGAGTTGTTTTATGGCAAAACTCGCTCCCTCAACAGAATGACATAATAATCCTGAATATTTATGTTTTATCTGCAAAGGAATACCACCTACATCCGAAGCGACAACAGGCCTTGCCTTCCATAAGGCCTCGGCAACTGTTAAGCCAAATCCTTCCTTTAATGATTTTTGAACAATTACATCTGATGCCCTTTGTAACGCATTAACATCTATATCATTTTGAGGTAATAGTAAAATATGGATATCTGGGTCTTTCTTGGCCTTTTCTTTAACTTCCTCTAAAACTTTGAATCCTTCCGGATCATCCTCTGCAGTACCGCCAGCCAAGATTAGTTGACAATCAATATATTTTTTTACCTGCAAATATGCTTCAATTACTCCTATCGGGTCTTTTAAGCGGTCAAAACGAGATACCTGAGTAATAATCGGCTTATCTTTCTTAATGCCATATTTTCTTAAAACCGAATCTATCGTTTCTTGCGGCAATTCCTTGTTTTTATCACTTAGGGGATCAATGGAAGGAGGAATTAAGAATTGCCTTATTGGCAACTTCCGTGAAAAAGCAGGAGCAGAAAATACTGCTGAGTCGTATTGAACGATAAAATCCATAAGAAATCCCCAAACTCTCTCATTAGGATTAGACACGTCAATATGACAACGCCAAAGCCATTTATTGGCGGCTTTCTTTTTTATTAAAGCTATTGGCTGCGGGTCATGAATGAAAACAATATCGCCGTAGGTATCGATGCTTTCGATATTCTGCTGGCTTGTTTCCATGAATACTTCAAAATCCCTTTTAGTTATCTCTTCAGCCCTACCGTGCAAAGCGTTGTGAAACTTTTTTGTCACTTCAAAAAACTGTTCTCCACCCTTTATCACATCCCATTTAGCATCTACCTCCAATTCCCTCAACAACGGAACCATGCGGTTTAATATCTCGGCAACTCCACCACCCACAGGAGTAGAATTTATATGCTGAATGACCTTGCCTTTTAACCGCTCACCGAGCAATCTTAAATCATCAATAACAGCCTGTCCCACTAAGGGAATATACTCTTCTATTTTTGCCATTTAACCAGCTATCCTTCTCTCGACTATTTGTATAATCTTATTTCTTAAATCCTCTAAGGTAAGGGTATAAGGATCAAAACCAGAAATCTTATTTGCTAATTCTTTATCGCCTAAAGAGTTTTCTAGCCAGCATGAAAAGTCATTTGTTGGCTTTTCAAGCCTAAGCCGCGCTTCAAAAATATGAAAATAAATAGAATCAATGGTAATTTTCTTTAAAACCTTTGCAAATTCCTTTAAATCATACGCAATATAGTTTGTCGGCAGAATAAAACTAACTGACTTAATAAAATGGAATTCTTCCCCGGATCTAGCAAATTTCAACTTGGCCAACGGGTTATCCTTTAGATAACTTTCAATGGTTGAAGCGATTTTTTCCCGCAGATCCCGGATAGTTGAGTATTGTATAGTATCAATACTAACCAGTTTTTCTCCGAGCTCATCTTCTCCGAGAGTATCCGTTACCCAATAAGCAAAGTCGTTAGGAGGCTCGGGAGAAAGATATTGATGCTGCTGTAAGAACCTATGTGTATGATGATAAATGCATGAGCCAGACACTTGCTTAATCAAAGCCAAAAACTGGCCTAAAGTGGTAGCTCGTAATCCGGTTAGCTCCGACAAATGCAATCTCGTGCAAAACTTAAATGGCTCTTTTGCTTTTATTAATTCTGACATAGTTAGTTATACTGTAAGTTCAATATTGAACGTAGAAACTTAATTACTTCTTCTGCATTCTTTAAGTAGTAATCAGCTTTAGAATTACCGGGTCTGCCCACAAATACCGTCAACCCTTTTCTTTTTAAAACCTTAAATGCATCCTCATCGGTTATATCATCTCCGATATAAATGGGTAAAACATTCTTAACTCCTGAAATAAATTGCTGTCTTGCTAGAAACCATAAAACAACTTTTCCTTTATCCCACTTAACAGGCGGTTTTATCTCATAAACTTTTTTACCGGAATTAACTTTTACTTTATTGCTCACCATATAGGAGTTAGTAACTTCGGAAACAATCTTCTCAAATACAGGCATATCCTTTTTGCTAACTAAACGGTAGTGAATACTCAGAGTTAACCCCTTATCTTCAATTAGCGCACCCTTGATGCCCGAAAGCCGCTTCTGCATATCCGTGGCGATATTTCGTATAATTGATTTTAATCGCGGGGAAACCTGGCTTTCAAATTTAATCTTCGGGCCCTGGATCTCTAAACCGTGATTACCTGCATAAATAATACTATCTATCCCTACTATGTTTTTTATATCCTCAAGCTTCCTTCCGCTGATAATACCTATTTTACAATAAAGGCTTCTGGATAATTTCTGTAATAATCCTTTTGTATCCTTATGAATAATTGCCTTACTAGGAGTCTTCACAATAGGCGTTAATGTCCCATCATAATCCAGCAAAAGTAAAATAAATTTATTGCTCAATAATTCTTTTATCTTACTGAATTGTGAGAATAAATATTTCATATTTAAACCTTCCTCAATGCTGTCAACTCTGTAATGATATTTCCTGCCCAGCGATAAACATTATTCTCCGAAATAACTTTGCGCATTTTTTCCATGCGTCTTGTTTTCTCATCAGGAGGCATCTGAAGAGCTAATTTTATGCTATCGGCAAACTCCTCTATTGAATAGGGATTTACTTGAATGGCTTCGGTAAGCTCTCTGGCTGCGCCGGTAAATTGACTTAATATAAGAACTCCGGAAGAATCACTTTTTGTCGCTACGTATTCTTTTGCCACAAGGTTCATGCCATCATGAAGCGAGCTTACAATGCAAAGATCAGCCATTTTATAGAAAGGCTCGATTTCATCTAAAGAAAAATGCCTTTTAAGATAAATAATTGGCTTCCAGCTAGAATCAGAATACTTCCAGTTCGTTTTCTCGATTAATTCGTCAATTTCTGCCATAAGGTCATGATAACGCTTTATATGCACACGGCTTGGAGCGGCAAGCTGAACAAAAACAAATTTTTTCTTATACTGGGGATATTTCTCAAAAAATCTGTCTATAGCTAGCACTCTTTCAACAATACCCTTTGTATAGTCAATTCTATCAACTCCCAAACCTATGGTTTTACCTTCCAAGTCAAACTCTTTTTTAATTTTATCTATCTCTTGTTTTACACTCGACTCCTTCACATCTTTACTTAAATGTCCGTTAACACTAATCGGGAATGCCCTAACAAAAGTTTCTTTCTCAGAACGGACAATGCTAAATTTTTCTATATCAACCCTCGATTCAAGAAGCCTGTTGACTGTATCTAAAAAATTATTGCAATGATTCTGGACATGAAAACCTATTAAATCACACCCAAGCATCCCTTCAAGAATCTCTTTACGGTAAGGGCAGATAGAGAATGCCTCTGGAGTAGGCCAGGGAATATGCCAAAAAAGCGCAATTATTGCATCCGGGCGTTTTTCTTTAATCATCTTCCCAAACAGAGTAAAATGGTAATCTTGAATAAATACAAAAGGATGCTTTGCAGGCAACTCTTCCAAAACAGAATCCGCAAACTTCTGATTTACTTTTTTGTAAGCCTGCCAATCTGACTCACGAAAAACCGGCCTGGTATGCGTATTGTGGCATAGCGGCCATAACCCCTCATTGGAAAATCCGTAATAGTAACCATCTTCCTCTTCTTTATTCAACCAAACCCTCTTAAGGATATAGCGATTATCTTGCGGTGGCACGCCTAATTTATCCTTAGAATTTACGAATTTTTTGTCCGCATTGCCGGCACCGTGAGCAATCCATGTGCCGCCGCAAGCGCATAGAACAGGATGAATCGCAGTAACCACGCCGCTTGCCGGCCTAATGCATTTTTCTAAACCAGTTGCCTCATCAACAACATGCATATAGGGCTCACGGTTAGACACTACAATTAAGGCTTTTTCTCCTAACTTCGCCCGAATTAGGTCTTTTAATTTTGATTCTGTCCAGATTTCTTCTTTTTCTAGGCGGGCAGACGCTTCATCCGAAATCGTCCTGCGTGCGACTCTTAAACTCAATGCCGCCTGCTCAACTTCACTAGCAAGTTTACCTAAATCGCCTTTTTCTCTAATCGGATGCGCTTCGTCAGTTTCGCCTCTCTGAAAAAACTTAAACCAATCCGTTAAACGTTGTATTGGAAGAGCGAAAATCTGCCTGTGCAGAAGAATGGATAAAACAAAAATAACAATAACTAAAATTATTAAAGTTGAACTGATGCGCCTCCAAAGCTCAGTTAACCTTGCGAAGACATAAGAAGTATCATGTATAACCTCAACCATTCCTAAAAGTTGCCCCTCATCATCAACTACAGGAAGAATATAGCTGTAGACTTGGTAATCTTTGAATTTCTCTATTTCTCCCCGCGGAATCTTATTGGCTATAATATCTTTAATATAAGGCTTATCTTTTTCTTTCCAATCGGCGAACCTTTTAGTAAGCGCGATTATGTTCCCGTCTTTATCGTAAATAGCGCAACCCTGCAATCTTTCCCGGGTCTCAAATTTTTCCGCAAGGTAATTGGCATTTTTTAAATCATTGCCTAAAAGCACATGCTTCACCGATAATTCCATGCTTTCAGCAACGGTCCTGGCTTTTCGCTTTAAGTCATCAGTAAGCTTCTCTTCTTCTAAACGAGCCTGGAAGAAGCCGAAAAGCGTAAAGGCCACGGAAACAATAATTAGAATCGGTAGAATAAATAGAAATACTCTTCTCATAAATAATAACCTCTAATTTTACTGCGGTTTTACCTTGCTTAATTTGGAAGGTAAAATAACGATTTCCACTCTCCTATTTTTCTGCTTATTCTGCACTGTATCATTCAAAGCGACCGCATGGAATTCTCCATAGCCGTTTGCGGAAAGACGCTGTGGCTTAATTTTCCCTTCACCGATAAGATGATGCAATACTGCCAATGCGCGGGCTGAGGAAAGCTCCCAATTAGACTTCCATCCTGAATATTTAATAGGATCATTATCAGTATGGCCTTCAATAGCTACATTTGAATTAGGAACATCCCTATTTAAAACTTCGGCAACTTTATCAAGCGTAATCTTACCATTCTCTTTTACTTTATCTTTGCCTGAATCAAAGAATATCTCGGAAACAAAAGTGATCACCAGTCCACGTTCAGTCATTTGCAACTTTGCCTTATACTCTCCGATTTCTTTCTTCAGTGATTCCTCTAACTCTTTTTTTGCTCGCTCAAGCTCGGAAAGTTCTTTATCTTTCTCCGCATATACTTGCCGGACCTCCTTTGTTTTCTCTTTCTGAAGCTGAACAACTCTATTTCTTAAGTTAGCATTCTCTATCTCTAGTTCATCTGTTCTTCTGGCTTTCTGGATATAGGTGCAGCCGGATAACATAGAAACCATCAAAATCATAATAATTATTAATTTTGTTTTCATTAGTAAACCTCCATTTTTACAGCCCCTCAAAGTATTTATACGCATACAATGCAACCTTAGCGATAAACTCCTTAGAAAGAATGCTATTGGAATTCGCATGCTTAGTTAATACGCAAATAAGAAAATCGCCTTTACGAGTAAACACTATGCCTGCATCATGACAAACACCATTCTCAAGACCGGTTTTATGAGCAATCGTTATCTCAACCGGTAAATATTTTGGAATCCGATCGTTCATGCGGGTCAACTTCAACATGCTTATACATTGATCCGAAACGTATTTATTGCCAAGTGTCCTTCGGTATATCTTTTCTAACAATAAAGCCATATCCTCGGCCGTTGTATAATTCTCAACTCCTTTGTCGCGCAAATGGTAATCAGCTATTTTTCTAGAAAGCTCCGTGTCCTTTAATCCAAAAACTTTAAATGTGCTATTCAAGTAATCAATACCAAGCAAGTTTGTAACAATATTAGTAGCGGTATTATCACTGTCATAAATCATAAGGCCGGTGAGCCTCTCAACGCTAAAAGTAGTACCTGCGGGCATATCCTTCAATACCCCCGAACCAGTAAGTTTATCTACTGACTTTAAAGCGATATTTCGGTCAAGTTTAATTCGCCCTTGATCAGCCGCTAAGAAGCATGCCGCCATAAGGGGAATTTTTACCAAGCTTGCGGAAGGGAAAAGTTGGTTTTTCCTGTAAGAAAGCTCCCATCCAGTTTCTAAATCCTTAACCACTATGCCTGCTTCACCTTTAAACTGACTTATTTCATTAGTTAACTTTTGCCGAAGAACCTGCCAAGCAGCCTTTCTTTTTTCAAGGAGCACCTGCCGAATCCTTATCTCTTTTAAATCTACATAATATTGGTAAGAAAAATATGATCCGTAAATCAATAATAATCCAATAAAGATACTGAGAAATATTTTCTTCGTTTTCATTATTCAGATAAATATTTATTTAGCTCCATTGATGTTCTTTTGCCTACAACACCATCTGCCTTAAGACTATGCGCCTTCTGAAATTTTATGATAGCACTCTTAGTCTTGGACCCAATTTTACCGTCAACTGCACCCTGATAAAAACCAGCGCTCTTTAATGCCTTTTGAATTTGCCTCGCACTTAAGTTAACAGGAGCAGAATATGTTTTGCTTTTGGCTGGCTGAACGTCTTCATAATCCCAAGAAGAAGTATTTTGCTGGTAGGTTTGCGAAGGCCCCTGATAGTCTGATTGCTGAGCTGTTTGTTTCTTTGGGCCTGTTGCGCAACCACTTATAACTAAAGTAAACAAGACAATCCCCATCAATCTCATTAACATGTTTTTATCCTCCCAATAAAAAAGCCATCCTGCACTCGCGTGCAAGATGGCGGCCCGACCATCTAATTTCCTCCGGAAATACTAAGTATTTCCGGACCCAAAAATATAATTTTATGGTAAAACTGTCAGTATAGCTCTTATTATATTGCGATATGAAGAAATTGCAATACATTTAGCCCTTTATGTGTATATGTTAAACTATGCTTCCTTAAAACAACCCTTCTTTCTTTAGTAAGTCTATTTTTTCTTCTTTTCTGGAATTGCAGCTTTAGTAGCGGCTTTTTCCTGCACTATAAGTGTCCTAGCTATTTTCTTCCAACCCTTCGTTTCATAGACAACAATAACTACATCACCCGTTTTAATATCGGTCATTTTTATCCATTTTCCAGCTTTAGAAATCTTAGATGCTTTATCAATCTCAACTGTGATCAAGGATCCATTTGTAGGCGCTATACTAATTGTGGATTTCGCCCGATCGTAACCAGAAACCATTCCTGAAACCTTCTGAATAGATTCTGCTTGTTTAGGTGTAGGTTTCTTTGAAGCAGGCGGCCTATCGGCCATGCAAAAACCTTGGCTACTCAATCCTAATACTATCAAAGCTACGATTGCTACACAAAAAATTCTTTTTCTCATATCATCCTCCGGTTAAGTTTAAGGTTATGTTATAATCCAACCGCCAATTAAGATCTCTTTATGTTCTCACCTCCTTTTATTTAATATATGAATTAACCCTTTTCTGCCAACCCGGTAGCCGTCTTTTTTCATTACGGCCTAAGGGAGAATTTTTCACTCGAGTTACAAGCACATTATTTGCAGACCGTGTAAATTCCCTAACAGCGTCCGGAGCTTCATTTTCACTCCGCATTCCTTCTAAAATTTGAAGCAACCCCCAACCTTGGCCTCGGTAGTATGCAGATGGCGTTATCCCAAGCCCCTTAAAGTTAGCGTAATCTGCCAAAACATAAATTCCTAAAGATGTGGAAATAAGACGGTCAAATTGAAAAGTTATCTTTTCGCGGCTGCTTTCCGATACATACTTTAAAATTAATGGCAAAGCCTCTTCTAACCGCTTCACAATAAAAGCAGCCTGAGTAGGTTTTGTTTTGATTAAAAAACTTCTTAATTCCATTAACCGCCTATCGCTTTGCGCATTTAAGAAATTATCCCGTGAATTCCAAGGACATACGGGAAACGGTTTTTTATCAAGCCAGCGCGGAATTTTCTCTCCGGAAATTTTCGCATATTCAAGAAACTTTACGAAACTCCCCACAAAAAGCTTTTTACCATTCTCCGGATACCAAATAAAATGCCCAATGCCTAAAGACATAAAATCCTCACCTTCATTCCAGACAATCAAGTTTTCCTCTTTTGATGCACATTCATTCTCGAAAACTCTCTCGCCAATCTGCTGAATCTTTTGTTGAGATAACTTCCCTATAATAGCCCTTTGCGCATTAACCTTTGTAATGCTTCCGGCTAAAACTAAAAATACACCCAGCAATATTAATACTCGTATTAATAAACTATTCTTATTCATTAATTCTTCAGATACCTTTCAAGTGCTTCCCAAGTTTTTCCTCCCACAACACCATCAGGATTTAGCTTTTTAGCCTTCTGAAACTCCTTAATGGCACGCTTAGTCCGAGGCCCCATCTTACCGTCAATCTCGCCCTTATAGAATCCAGCCTTTTTTAAAGCTGCTTGGATTTGCTTAATACGTTCTTTTGAATTAAGACGAAAGTATAGAATCTCATCTTGGACACTATGTTCATATTTTTGTTTTTTTGGCTTAACTTTTTCGATAGCCTTCTCCATTACATTAGGGACCTTTTCGTCAGAAGATTTATCCGGTTCTTCCATTCTCTCTTCGAGGACACTCTCTTCTTTTAAACTCTTTAAACGCACTGGAATTACAAGAGCTTTTGAAACACCTTTTACAAATTGCTGTTGACCAGAAACAACCTCTTTTCTCTGGTTAATATTTTCTTTAAAATACCTGAAGAAATGATAAAAGAAAGGAACCAGGAATAAAATTATAATTATAACAGCTGCTATTCTTTTCATGCCAAACATACATTAATATTATTTAACGATAACTCCGGGATCTTTCTGCCCCTGATATATCTCCTGCTGCTTATCCAAGATTTTATGCAAAAACTCAATATCGCGTTTTTCATTTACACCGTAATACTTTGTTAAATTGTCATCTTTAACAATAAACGTGCACCCGTTTGATGCTATTGCTATTAAGATTGCAAATACAAGTTTTATTCCCGTCATACTTTTTACTAGGTACCCTTGATTCATCTTGGGCTATGAGAATCTTTGCAGGCATCCCCGACATCTAATACTTCTTTTATCTTAGCCACGAGTATGTCGACTCCTTGCGATTTGTTGTGATATGCACAGGCTCCTAAGATACTTTGAACTTGGTCTTCAATAGGGTAAACACTTGAGACTATTACTTTCATATGCCGGTCGTATTCCCTGATTACTTCATACATTGCCTTACCGTCTACTTCCGGCATGTTAATATCCAGCAAAACTAAATCGAATGGCTCGCGGATCAAAAGATTAGTTGCCTCTTTCGCACCTGAAGCATATTTTGCCTCGAAGCCCTCTTCTGAGAGTAACCTGGTATACGATTGGCCAATTCTTTGTTCATCATCAATAATAAGGATTTTCTTCAAATTTTATATCCTCCTGAGCCTGCCAATCTTACAGCAACTTATTCCCTAACATGTTTTATTTGCATAATAGAAACATAATAACAAATTGCACATGAACCAAAGATGAATATTAAATTAATTTTTTGTAATCTTTCTTCTGGCTTTGTTGGGGAAGATGAGGAATAAATCAGGCGTGAAGGATAGGCAGAATTACTGTAAAGGTGGTACCTTCACCGAGTTTGCTTTTTACCTCGATGTCACCGTTGTGGAACTTTGCTATTGATTTTGCGATGCTTAAGCCCAAACCGATACTATCGGCGCTTTCCGCTTGTGATTTTTCTTTATGGAAAAATCGCTGAAATACCTTAGGTAAATCTTCTTCGCTGATGCCTAAGCCTGTATCGGAAATAGAAACCTTCAACACGCCGCCTTCCGGCCTAGCGGTTAAATTTATTCTTCCTCCCGAAGGCGTGAATTTAACGGCATTCTGAATAAGATTAAAAAACAAACGGCTCAGATGCAGCTTGTTTCCCTCTAAAGTAACGCTTACCTCGGGAATCTCGGCTGTAAGGTCTATTTGTTTTTGCTTAGCCAACGTTTGAGCGCGATTCTGTATATCCGCAAAAAAAGGAATAAAATCAAATGTTTCTTTTTTGATATTGTCCGGGTTGTAATCAAGTTTTGCTAGAAAAACCAAATCTTCGACAATGCGGATCATTCGATTTGCTTCTTCAATATTAACGCTCAAGGCCTTTCGATAATCTTCAGCCTGCCTATCCTTGCGCAATGCAATCTCGGATTCTCCTTTAATAATTGCCAGCGGCGTCTTTAATTCATGGCCGATACTTGAGCTAAACTCCTTTATGTATTCAAAAGACCACTCCAGCCGTTCTAACATAATGTTAATCGATTTAGCCAGATATTCTATTTCTGTTTCCAAATTCGCGGTGCTGACTCGCCCGCTCAGGCTTTTAAGGTTAATATTGCGCGTAGTTATCGCGATGTCTTCAACGGAAGAAAGTATTCTTCTGGTTAACAAAAAAAACATGGAACCAACTAAACCAATTATGACAAGCGCGGGAACTATAATCAAAATCATCATTCCCATTACTTTATTTTGTAAAGAAGTCTCTGATTTTTTAATGATTGATTCGTTAATGCGAAGGTAGTCCTCGCACTTTTGGTATAGGGCCTCGAAAGCTTTCCACATATCTTTCAAGAGAATTTTTTTTGCACCCTGCATATTCCCCGATTCATAAAACTGTTTAGCTCTATAACGTTCGCTTTCATACGTTTTGTAAAGAAACTTAATGTCTTTAATAATGCCTTTTTCAGGAGGTGTCAAAGCGGCATCCGTTGCCTTTTTAAGCCACTCCTCGAAATTAGCTTTTTTTTCTTCAAGTTTTTTAAGCCAAAGAGGATCACCGTCTAAAAAATAATTTCCTAAAAACCCTTTTTGGCTAAGTAAGGCCAGTTCCAATTCTTCCGCCGCCTTGAGAGACGAAACATTATCTCTCATCGTATTGAGAAAAACATTTTGCATGTTACGCGTAGTTATAAAAGCCAGGATTATCGTAAAAACGCATAAAAATACCATTACCAAAAAACCCGCCATAACTTTTTTACGAAAAGATTTTTGCATCACTATTCCTTAAGTATGTAGCCGGTACCGCGAAGAGAATGAATAAGTTTTTTCTTACAATTTTGGTCAATCTTGTTACGCAACCGATTTACAAATACATCTATGACATTGGTAAGACTGTCAAAATCCTCGTTCCAAACGTGTTCCGATATCTGAGTCCTCGTTACTACTTGATTGGCATGGAGCATAAGATACTCAAGTAAACTATATTCCTTACCAGTCAGAACTATCTCTTTTTTTGCCCTTATGATTTTATGGGTAAGCTGATTCAATTCGAGATCCGCAACCTTAAGAATAGGGCTTTTATCCAGTCGTTTCCTGCGTAAGAGCGCAGCAATCCGCGCCAAGAGCTCATCGAAATCAAACGGTTTAGCCAAATAATCATCCGCCCCGGTCTCAAGACCCAATACTTTATCTTTAACGTCATCACGAGCAGTAAGCATAAGAATAAAGGTGTCTATTTTCTTAACCCGTAAATCCTTACAGATAATAAAACCAGTAGTATCCGGAAGCATCACATCGAGAATTATCAGATCGTAGGGATTTGTTTCCGCCAAAAAAAGCGCCTTCTCTCCGTTTGGGGCAACATCAACCACATAACGCTCTTCTTCAAGCCCCCGCTTGATAAAGCTTGCCATGTTTTTTTCATCTTCAACTAATAATATGCGCATTGTGATTTTACGGTTACCATAAAATAATAAAGCCATCCTGCATTCACATACAAGATGGCGGCCCGACCACCTAAAGTTACCTCCAGAAATACATAGTATCTCCAGACCACTTATTGTACCTTAATTTGTTTGTATTATATCATGGCGAGCTTCAACTGCAAGAAATATACCCGGTAAGGACGGGCAGTAATATTGCACAAGGGGAAGCCCTTTCCGTTTACAGCTATTGATAAATTTTAATGGACAAAAGAAAAGGCCTTGCTTCTTATAAATTTAAAAGCAAGACTTTTTCTCTGCAGATCTAATTACGCTTCTAAATACTTTACTCTTTTACTAATTCTTGCAGCTACTGCTACCATTACTCCCCATATTAGAACAATGGCCAGTACCATTGGAACACCCACTCTCATCATTTCCGGCCAAACTTCAGGAAGGCCAGCGGTTAAAAATGGCGGATAAGGTACAAATTCTCCGTGAGAGATATGTTCGATTGCCAACATTGCCACTCCGCCCCACAACATAGAATTTAACCAATTGAAATGTAATTTTTTACTAGCTTTTTTACCTACAACAGTTGTTACTATTGCCACAGCCGTTGGGACAACAAAACAAGCCATTTTTTACCTCCTTTTTAAATTTGAGATTAATAATGAAATACCCCAAATGACAAACACAGGCACTAACATCACGATTCCTAACACAGCGCTATTAGCAATCATCCCATCAGTTGTCTTCTCTAGGAATGCGCCCCCCTGATATCCTAAGATATGGTCGACAAGAATCATTGCTGCCGCACCCCAGAGCATTAAAGCCAAAAAACCTAACTTGTAATTCTTGGACAAAACAAACTTACCTAAAGTCGCGCCCGCTGCCACAATAGAAGTTGTTGCTAGCCACATTTTTTCCTCCTTTTTCACAACAGTGAACACCGGCCAATCCATTATGGCCGGGTGCTAAAAAGTATAAACTCCGGTTAAAACTACCGAATCATTAGCATCTGCATTAACTCCCCACAGCGTTCTCTGGTAAGCCAATAAAAATTGTACCTTATCATTTGACCAGCCTATGCCCGGACAAACCGTTAAATACCTGGTATCCGAAGAAGAAACTCTTGAACCATCCTGCCATTGATCACCTTGTAAGTAATTATTTACCTCAAGCAAGATATTAAAACCCTTGGGTAGAAAATATTCAATTCCAAAATCATAATTAAGATAATTGGCGTAACGCGTCTTAACATCGTCAATAGTCGTTCCTCCTTGAGGAAAACTATAAACAGCATCGGCATGAAATATGAACGGCTTAAACTTCTTGGTCAAAGTTATGCCAAACCCGGGATCCCAAGAGCCGGCGCCCATTGAATCGGTTTCCATTTTGTCCGAATCCAGATGATCGGATTTCCCTGTAGGCACCTTAAGCTGTATTAAGCCGGTTATATGCGGTAGCCATCCTTTTTCTTCAAGAGCACAATAACGCAGGAAAAGATAGCTATCTCCAAAACCTTGCGCATGCGCACTAATCCCGTCCTGTTTAACAAAATTCTCCTGATAAACTACCTGTCCGTCAATCTCTAACCTATCAGTAATCCCGTATTGCATAAACAGCTGCTCTTGATATTGGCTCTCCTTATCACCTCCATGATATTTTCCCTCTGAATCAAATTCCCCTCTTGTTCTGTTATAGAAAAAGAAAGGTTGGATTACAAACTTCCCTTTACTGCAGAGAGGTGCGGTCCAAGTTGTAATCGGACCTGCAGAAGAAGGATTCCATTCTTCCTGGGCTGCGGATCCAAGAGCCTCTTCTGCGGTAACGATTGTATTTAAAGAAAGTACGACAAACCCTATTGATAATAAAATCAAAATTCTGCGTAGCATTTCTATCCTCCTTTGTGCTACTATTATTATATTCGTGCTACTAAAGGACAAAAAAATAATACTGTTTAAATATCTTTACCGGTAGTCGACATACTTAATGTCCCGTGTTTCACCCCCTTCACTGATTTTAAGCTGTCGGATAATTTTTGGGCCTCTTTTGGCGAACCTTTAACCGCGATAATCTCTAAACAATTATTATGATCTAGATGAACATGCTGGGAGGAAATAATCATATCTCCAAAAGCATGCTGGATATCCATAAGCTTATTGACCAGCTCTCTCTTATGGTGGTCATAGATAAGAGTAATGGCTCCGGCAATCTCATGTCCGCTTTGCCAATGTTTCTGAATTAACTCTTGACGGATTAAATCTCGGAAAGCTTCGGAACGGTTGGTATAATTCTTCTCTCTGATAAGCCGGTCAAACTTATCTAATAAATCCTTCTCCAATGAAATACCAAATCTAAATAATTTCGACATATTTTTGCATATAGTGTTACTTTTTAGATAATTGTAGCACTTAAATTGTCACTGTCAACTTCTTTCTTAAAGCTGATCCTTGAGCCTCTCTGCCATTTTTAAAGAATTAGATTAAGTAACATCCCTATCAACAACGCTACCATGATCATAATCGCTGTGCTTTTAAGTGTATCTTTTATCCCCAATTCCCTGATTAAAACTATATAAGTAGCAATACAGGGGAAATAAACCGCTAATATCGTAGAGCCAACTACTAATTGCTTAGTGGTCAGATTAAGCGGCCCAAGCATACCCACAGCAAGGTCTTTTCTTAAAAACCCAACCACTAAAGCAGAAATAGCTTCTTTAGGAAGCCCCCATAGTCCGGTCAAAACCGGAGTAAAGATATGCGCAAAGAAATCTATTATTCTTAGCATGTAGAGAATATTCACAAAAAGCACTCCCAAAAGCACAAAAGG